>Ga0209181_10000598_pt1 | contig 66985 bp, 52 predicted proteins | sample MAT05_FD_187208 | JGI IMG/M metagenome (GOLD analysis project Ga0209181, IMG submission 187208) | Freshwater microbial communities from Lake Fryxell liftoff mats and glacier meltwater in Antarctica - MAT-05 (SPAdes) (version 2) | ecosystem: Environmental > Aquatic > Freshwater > Ice > Liftoff... | reverse complement strand
AAGCGACGACAGCGTCGCAGCCGAAGAAGGCGCGAGCGATGTTCGCGAGGTCGAGGTCGAGGTCGACGTGGAGGTCGCGGTCGAGGTCGAGGTCGACGTGGAGGTCGCGGTCGAGGTCGAGGTCGAGGTGGAGGTCGAGGTCGAGGTCGAGGTCGACGTGGAGGTCGCGGTCGAGGTCGAGGTCGACGTGGAGGTCGAGGTCGAGGTCGACGTGGAGGTCGCGGTCGAGGTCGACGTGAAGGTCGCGGTCGAGGTCGACGAGGTTGTGAGCGTGGAGGAGGACACTGTGGTCGAGGAGGTCGCGGCTCTCGAGGAGGTAACGGAGCAAGACACCGAAGCGTCGAGCGTGGAAGTCGCAGAGGACACGGCGGTTGCTGACTCGGCGCACGAGATCGCGGAGGACGCTGTCGCCGATGTCACCGCGATTGGTCCGAACGCGAACGAAGTCGACGAGGTCGACAGCGCGAGTGCGGACAGTGCCGCGATCGAAGACAGCGCCGACGTCGATGACGCCACGGCGAGAGCGGACACTTCCAGCAATCGGTGTGGGTCCGCTACTGACGCCAATCGCATCTGGAACAGTGCGGAACCACAGGACACAGGGTCTGCTGAAGTCCCCCGTCTTGACGACCTCGCCACCACAAGATCGGAGCGTGGTTTCCCAGTCTTGCTTCCCGTGAGTCGCCTAACGGGCTTCAACATGGCTTCAGGCCGGGGTTTCCGCGCTACAGTGCTGCCAGCGAAGCGGCCCCCGGCCGAGCGCCACAACCATTGAGAATTACTCGCCGCGTCACGTCAGTACTGGATCTGCACCCAATGCGATGACGGCAATGCATACCAACGATGGGTGTAGCCCGGCCATCGGCTGCACGACAAATGGCGTCGACTGCGACGACGACAATGCCTGCACCACTGATGCGTGCAACGTCGCGAGCGGCTGCACCCATGCACTGGTCGCATGCGACGACCACGATACATGCACCAGCGACATCTGTGAGGCGGAGCTCGGCTGCGTGTACGACGACCTGTGCGTCGACCCGCTGGCCGGGCTCTCGGACGACTTCGAGGACGCGAGCACGCTCGCCGACTGGGCGATGCTCAGCGATGTCGAAGGCGGCGGTCCGTTCCACGACATGATCGACATCGACACGTCGGTCGCGGGTGCCCTCGTCATCGACCCGAACAACTTCGTCGACCCCACCCTGCCCTCGGGACCTACCGGCTCGGGCTGGTTCGACGACTACCAGGGACCGCTCCTTTTCAAAGAGGTCACTGGTGACTTCGTCGTTGTCGCGCACATCCAGATGGGGACCACGACCAATAGCAATACGGCACCGACCGGCGACTACAATTCGGGCGGCTTCATCGTGCGGGCCCCCGCGGGTGCAGCGTCAGGGCGCGGCGACGAGGCGTGGATCATGTTCAACATCGGTCGCCAGGCGAGCTTCTTCGGGTCCGAGACCAAGACCACGTTCCGCGCGAACACGGTGGGTGGCAGCTCGCGCTCGTCGTTGTTCCTGACGCCGGTCAGCGGCAACTCGGGGCGGCTGGCGATGTGCCGCATCGGCGACCACTTCTACTTCTTTCGGAACATGGACGCCGCGCCCGGCTGGGTCGCCGAGGTGCACACGACCAACAACCTGGTCGTCAATGGCGCGGCCCTGCCTTGGGCCAACCTCGAGAGCGGATTCGAGCGCCCCGACATCGCGGACAGCGTCCAGGTCGGGTTCATCGCGAATCGTTGGGGCGAAGGGGCGGCACCCCCCCCGGCTGGTGGTCTCCGAGGTCGCGTTCTCACGACCGCGTACCTCGCGGATTGCACGCCCGACTGACGCGACGATCAGCGCGCGAGCTGCCTGAGCCTCTCGCCGTAGAGCCGGATGCGCTTGTCGCCGAGCTGCGGCACGGCCCCAAGCTCGGTCTCGCCGAGCGCCAGCGACTCGAGCGCGCGCGTCGGTAAGACCGCCTGAATCGTCACCTCGCGCCGCTTCGCCTCGTCATCGCGCCACGACTTGAGACGCGAACGGCGCGCCTCGACGATGGGATCGGACGCTATGCGACGCGGCTTGTCGGGCACCTCACCCGGGGTCGCGAGCGCCACGAGCAGGCTGTCGGCGCGCTCGGCGACGAGGCGGCGAGACAGCCCGAAGGTCTCGAGTTCACGGGCGCTGGTGGCGCCGCGGCGCGCGAGGTTGAGCAACGACTCTTTCGAGACGAGGCGGCCAGGCGGTTGGTCGCGCTGCTCGGCTTCGGCCTCGCGCCAGACGACCAGCGACGCGACGCGGGCGAGCACGTCGCGCGGCAGCCGTTCGCCACCGACCACGCGCCAGAAGCGCTCGCTGGCATCCATGCCTTCGTGCGGGGCGGCGGCAGAGACCGCGAGGCAGGCGATGGCGACCTCCTCTTCGAGGTCGGCGGTGCGCACCCGCGCCTCGAGCGCGCGAGCCAGCGCGGGCAGGTAGCGCACGTCGTCGAGCGCATAACGGCGCGGCCCAGCGGGCACGGGCCGGCGGGCCCAGTCGAACTGCTGATGCTCCTTCGTGAGCTTCACGTCGAGCAGCTCACCACACAGATTGGCGTAGCCGGTACGGGCAAAGCCGAGCATCGCGGCCGCGGCCTGCGTATCGAAGAGGTTGGTCGGCGAAGTGCCGAGCTCGCGCTTCATCACCGCGACATCGTACTCCCCACCATGCAGCAGCACGCGCCGCCCGAATGCGAGCCACTCGACCAGCGGGCTCGTCGCCTCGCCCGGGCTCTCGAACGCGAGCGGGTCGATCGCGAACAGGCGCGGCGTGCCCACGTGGGTGTGATCGACCAGGTTGAGCTGCACGAGGCACATGCGCTCGCGATAGGCGAACATCGAGTTCGACTCGGTGTCGAGCGCGAGCTCGTGGGTCGTCGCGAGCGCGGTCGACAGCTCGGCCAGCGCTTCGGGTTGCTCTACCCAGCGATGATCGGAGGTTTCGGACATGGTCTTCGAGTAGCACTCGTGCGCGCTCACCGCCAACGGGCCGTTCGAATTTCTCGTTGCTCTCGGCTCGCCACGCTTCGCTGCTCGCCGATTCGTTGCTCTCGGCTCGCCACGCTTCGCTGCTCGCCGATTCGTTGCTCTCGGCTCGCCACGCTTCGCTGCTCGCCGATTCGTTGCTCTCGGCTCGCCACGCTTCGCTGCTCGCCGAATTTCAGCGCGGAGGATATGCTGCGCGCGCTACATGAGCCTCGAGCCGACCGCGCCCCACTCGATTGACGACCTGCCCGCGACCATCGCGACTGCGCGTTTGCGCCTGCGATTGCCCGCGATTGCCGATGCACCTGCGTTGGTCGCTGTTTGGGTGTGTGACCCGGACGCGACGCGTTGCATGCTGTTTCGGACCTATGCCACGGGCGATGTGGCAGCCGCTGAGACATTTCTCGCGGGGTGCATCTCCGCGTGTCAGGCGCGCACGGGTCATCGACCGTGGGTCGTGTGTCGCGCAGACGGAGATGACACACCGATCGGCATGCTCGGAGTGACACCGGGTCACGGACCTGACCAAGGCTGGCTTCACGTGCGAAGGCAGCCTCCGTCGCTACCACGTCTTTCAGAATATCGGGCCCGAGCCCGCCGCCTGCACGCTCTGGTCGTACACGCGGGATGACTTTGCCAAGCGAGGAGACTCCTGATGAACTATCGACTGCTTTCTTGTTCGCTGGCGCTGGCTGGCCTCATCGCTGGCTGTGACGACGAGGCATCCGGCCCGCAGCCGAAGTTCGAGCCGCCCGCGGTTGGTGCCCTGGTCACGGTCGAGCCAGGTGGCGAGACGGTCTGCTCGCGCGGCACGCCCTATCGCTTCTTCGCGTTCGGTGGCGACACCAAGCGCATCGTGCTCGACTTCGAAGGCGGCGGCGCGTGTTGGAGCGAGCTGACGTGCTCGGTCGCGGGTGCCATCTTCGCTGAGGCCGCGCCGGAGACCGAAGACATCGAGAACGTGCGCGACAACCCCGATCTCGGCGGCATCTACAAGCTCGACGACGCGGCCAACCCGGTCGAGGGCTGGTCGGTCGTGCACATCCCCTACTGCACGGGTGATGTGCACTGGGGCGATGCGACCCACAAATACACCGATGACAACACCATCCATCATCGCGGCAAGAAGAACGTCGAGGCGGTGCTCGACTGGGTCGCCGACCGCTATCCGGCCCCCGAGACGATCTTCGTGACGGGCTGCTCGGCCGGCGCATACGGCGCCATCGGCTATGCGTCGTGGGTCGCCGAGCGCTTCCCCAAGGCGGAGATCCGGGTGCTCGCCGACTCGGGCGCCGGCATCATCACCGACACGTTCTTCGCGGACAGCTTCCCGAACTGGAACGCACTGCCGACGCTACAGAAGAACCTGCCCGAGCTGGGCGACGTCGAGCTGTCGACCCTGAACATCAAGGACCTCTACATCGCGACCGCGAAGGCCTACCCCAAGATGCGGATTGGCCAGTACAATTCGACCTTCGACAAGGACCAGACCTTCTACTACACGGTCATGGGCGGGGGCTCGGACTGGTCGACGCGCATGCAGTCGACGGTCGCGGGGATCGCGGCGCAGACTCCGAACTTCCGGTCGTATCAGGCGCCCGGTCAGATCCACTGCATCCACCCATACCGCTTCTACTACGAGCGCGAGACGGGTCCCGCGGATGGGCGCATGAGCTACGTGACGTGGCTCGACGAGTTCATCAATGGCAGTGCCCTGCCCGCGAGCGTCGCGTGCGACGAGACGACCTGCCTGCAGGACAGCGTCTGCGATGCGTGCGCGGCGAGCCCAACGCCGACCGAGGGTGTGGTGTGCCGCTGGTGCGCGGGTTGGCCGCCCGCGGCCCAATAGGCAGCTTGCCAAGCGGTCCCGCGTTCAATAGAACGCGGGGTCTCGCCATTGCCCGTCGACGCGGGCCTGCTGGCGAGAAGGAAGGCCGCCATGTCGCTCAAGGACAAGCTCACCGAGGACCTCAAGATCGCCATGAAGGCGCGCGACCAGGTGCGCCTCGACACGCTGCGCGCGGTCATCAGCGAGATGAAGAACATGTCGATCGCCCAGCGGGGCGAAGGCGGCACCGGCGAGCTGTCGGAGCTCGACGAGATCGCAGTGCTGTCGCGCGCACGCAAGCAGCGCGACGAGTCGATCCTCGCGTTCAAGAACGGCAACCGCCCCGACCTCGCGGCCATCGAAGAGGCTCAGGTCGCGGTGCTGCTCGAGTACCTGCCCAAGCAGCTCACGGTCGACGAGCTCAAGGTCATCATCGCCAACGTCATCGCCGAGGTCGGCGCGACTTCGCGCAAGGACATGGGCAAGGTCATGGGCAAGCTCATGCCGCACACCAAGGGCAAGTTCCCGGGCGACCAGGTCAAGCCCCTGGTCGAAGCCGCGCTGCCTGGCTGAGTCGAATTTCCTCTGCGACGCTCGGCCGAGCACGGCCGCTATAATAGCTTTGTAGTCTCCTCGAGCACGCTCAGGATCCCGTCGCCGATGATGCCGAGCAAGCTTGTATGCTGCGATAGCTTTGTAGTGGCCGAGGGTCGGCGCAGCCCGCCAGTCTCAGGCAAGGGTGCGGATGCGGTAGGTGTCGCGGACTTCCGCGAGCGGCATCTGCCAGCGATCTTCCCACCTCACGAGCAGCAATGAGCGGGCCTCGCGACCGGCGTCCCAGGCGTCGCGCAAGCCACGGCGCAGCACGTCCCAACGGCGCTCGAAGAGGATGTGCTTGAGCGTGCCGAAGCTCACGATGAGGATCGAGTACGGCAGGCGTAGCTGGCCCCACGTGAAGGCGTGGATGAGGACCTCTTCGTGGCCTGCCGTGCCAAGCCCCGTCAGCGCGTGCCAGAGGTCGTGGGTCTGGCGATAGCGCTCGTGCAGATAGGCCGTGTCGGGATCGGCGTAGCGGGTGCCGCTCCAGTGGCCGAAGGGATCGGCGAGCAGATCGGGGTCGAGACCGAAGCGATCGATGTGGCGCACGTAGGCGCCGCCGAGCGTATCGGGGGGCAGCGCGCGCAGGGCCGCGTAGTCGACCGCGTCCTTGGCGAGGCGAGGCTTGTCGACGAGCAGCGACTGCGCCTCGGGGTTGGTCGCGATGGTGCTTGCGAGGGCCTTGTGCAGCGCCTTGAAGCGCCCGCGACAGACGATCTCTTCGGCGACGAGCAGCTCGTCGGTGCGCGTCGAGTCACGCAGGCCACGGACGATCGACAGACCGAGTCGGCGCCATTCACGAGGTGTGATCATGGAGCGCGAGTATCGCTCGGCGAGAGCGTTGTCAAAGGTCGGGCGAGCGACGAGCGAACAGCTCAGGGGGGTCGACCGGTGGGTCGAGCTCGGCACAGCGTGTATCACCGAGCACCGCAACCCAGGCGGCGCATGCACGGATGGGAGGCGGCTCCGAGGACTATTTCACGCCGAGCACGAATCCGGCGGCCAGCAGACGCTCGGACTCTTCGGCGAAGTCCGCCTGGGTCAGCGGATGGTCAGCGAGAAAACCCAACGGCAGCGACAAGGTCAAGTTGCGCCCGGCGACTTCCAGCGTCACGTCGAGGTTCGCGCGCTCGGCCCGACTGCGGCACAGGCGCACGGCCAGGCGCAGCAGCACCGACAGGCGCAACGCCAGCTCACGCATGTGCTGCGGGAGGATGATGAAGCTGTCGCGCGTGAGCTTCTTGCGATGGGACAGCACCAGCGCCGCGACCATCTGCGAGTCGTCGCGCGAGAAACCCGGCAACGGCGTGTTCGCGAGGATGTAGGCGCCGTGCTTGTGATAGCCGTGGAACGAGATCGCCAGGCCGAGCTCGTGCAGGCGTGCGGCCCACGCGAGATAGCGGCGCGCGAGGTCCTGGTCGATCGGCTCTGGCCCGTTGGACGTGAGCCAGCGGGCGCTCGCGAAGAGGCGCATCGCGGTCTGCTCGACGCGGGTCGCCTGGTGGCGGTCGACGTGGAAGCGGTCCATCAGGTGATGAATCGTCGACTCACGGATGTCGCCTTCGAGAAAGCGCCCGAGCAGATCGTAGAGCACGCCTTCGCGCAGGGCGGCGCTGGTCGACTGCAAGGCGCGCAGCGGCAACGCCTTGAAGGCGGCGCGCGCGATAGCGACGCCTGCGGCGATGACGCCGTGGCGCTGCGGCTTGAGCCCGGGGATCTGCAGGCGGTCACTGTGGCCGGCGCCGATCAGCGCTTCGCGCAAGCGGGTGAGCCCGTCCTTGGTGATGCCTCCGGTGGCGCGGCCGGTGGCGGGCGGCCAGTTGTTCGCGCGCAGGATCTCGTCGAGCGCGATCATGGTTCCCGACGAGCCGAAGGCGCGCGTCCAGTCGGCGCGCAAAAACGGCTCGGGCAAGCGCTCGAACGCGAGCTGTGCCGCGATCTGGGCGCGCCGGAAGCGCTCGCGCGTGATGGCGCCGTCGCTGAAGAACTGGCGCGTGAGGCCGACCGCGCCGAGGTGGAGGCTGGCCACGTGTTCGGCCTCGAGGCCGCTGCCGACGATGCACTCGGTCGAGCCGCCACCGATGTCGATGATCAACTGACGGGCGCCGTCGCCATGCGGCAACGACTGCACGACGCCACGATAGATGAGGCGCGCTTCCTCTTCGCCGGACAGCACCTCGATCGGATGGCCGAGGATCGACGAGGCGCGTTCGATGAAGGGGCCGGCGTTGACGGCGACCCGGAACGTGTCGGTGCCGACCGCGCGCACGGCGGCGCCGGGAGTGTCACGAAGCCGTTGTCCGAAGCGCTCGAGTGCCAGGAAGCCCCGCTCTTGCGCGGCGGCGTCGAGGACCTTGTCTTCGTTCAGGCCGGCAGCGAGCTGCACGCGCTCCTGCATCCGGTCGACAATGTGCAGACCTTTGCCGACGACCTTTGCCACCGCGAGGTGGAAGCTGTTCGAGCCGAGGTCGAGCGCCGCGAGGAACTCGGGTGGGAGTACATTCGCCACCTCAGCTGCGACCGAGCTGTCGAAGGATCTTCGGCGAGACCAACCACGAGAGGCGCGCGGACAGGATCGGGTCGAAGTGCACGTCGAGCTGGAGGGCGCCGGCCTTCTTCAAGTGCAGTGTGCGAAAGACCGCATCGAGGGAGTGGCTGCCAGTGGTCGCGAGCGTGGTGCGCTCGTCGTCGTTCGCTTCGTCTTCGGGCATGTCGGCGGCGACGAGGCCGAGCGCGAGACCGACAGCGGGCTCTATCGCACCACCGTGACCGACGCAGAGGATCGACTCACTCTCGATGAGGGCGAGCTCGGGCCACAGGGTGTGCGGGTCCGCGTGGGCCCCGAGGGCGTCGATCTCACGAACAGATTTCTTTTGCACTCCAAGCACTTGCGCAACGAGTCGGGCGGTCTGGACGCAGCGCTTGAAAGGGCTCGACAAGACGATGGCGGGACGGATGCCGAGTGCGCGCATGCCGCGCGCGGCGGACTCGGCTTTGTTCTTCCCGTCGAGCGTAAGCGGTCGCTCGAAGTCGACGGGTGCGAGTGGATCGGAGCGATCGACCGCGATGCCATGCCGGAAAAAGGTGACTTCCATCGAACGTTTCCTCTTTGTGAAAGGTACACAGAACCCGCTGACCTGCCTATACTTTGTCGGCGTCGGTCGTGTGGCTGCGGCGCAACTGGAACGCAACATCGACACACGCCGCGATGCGGCCCGAAGGAAAGAACGAGATGCAGCGAGAGCTCGTGCTGGATACAGACAAGCCGGTGGCCGAGGCGCTTTCACGCGCGCTGGAAGCGATGATCGAAGAGGCTCGCGCCCAGTCGCGACGCGCCATCGAGGCGCCCGCGGCGGCGATGCACGACTATCGGCGCGCGCTGCGTCGGGCCGAGTCGGTGCTTGAGCTGGCGTGGCCATTCCTTCGCAAGCTGCCGCGTCAGTGGTTGGCGAAGTCGTTCGTGCGGGCACGGCGACGGACCCGCATCGCGCGAGACCTCGACGCGGCGTTGCCGGTGGTCGACAAGCTGCGCGACCTCGAGCTGCTCGATGCGTCGGACCCGACATTGGCGGCGGTGCGCACGTGGCTCGACGCGTGTCGCAACGAGCTCGCGAGCGACGAGATCGTCGCGTGGCGGCTGCGCAAGAACGTGCGTTCGTTGGCTGGCCTTGCGGAGATCTTCGCGAGTGCCATCCATGCCTGGGTCGATGTCGAGATTGCGCTCGAGAGTCTGCGGCGCAGCTATCGCGATGCGCGCCGGGCGTATCGCAAGGCGGACGCGAGCCGGAAGTTTCAAGATGTGCACGCGTTCCGTAAGTCTTTGCGGCGACTTCGTTATCAGCTCGAGCTGTTCGCCTCGACGAAGGCCCCGGAGGCACCGAACGCTGGGTCGTCGGACGGAAGCGACCTCGAGCTGAGGCTTCCGAGCGAGCCGTCGTGGGTCGAGAGCGTGCGCGACATGCATCGCACGATGAAGTCGCTGGTGCGCGAACTAGGCGACGTCACCGACATGTACGCGCTGCGAGCGATCGTCGATGAGGCCGAGACGGACGAGGCAGGCTTCGATCCAGAGCGGCTCTCGGCGATCCTGACGGAGCTCGCGGAGGGGCGGCTGGAGCGCCTCTTGAGCGACGCGGGGCGCGCGTTCGAGACACCGCCGAAGCGGATCTTCGCGGCCGAGGTCGAGCCGGCGGAGACGGCAGCGAGCGACAAGTATGACTCGGCGAGCGATTGAGGCCTGGGTCGCGCTCGGGCTGGCGCTGGGCGGATGCGGGACTGATCCCGAGAGCCCTTTCGCGCCGCTCGAGCGTGCCATCGAGGCAGCGCACGAGGGTGACGCGGCGGGCCTGAGCGAGCTCTGCGATCCTGAGGGTCATGCGGACGCGGATGCGCGGCGGGTATGCGCGGCGCGGCCGGAGGCGACGCGTGAGTGGGCGCTATTCCAGGCGTGGTTTGGTGACGCGCGCATCCTCGGCCTCGCGAATGCGACCGGGCAGCCGGCTGACGAGCTGCGCATTCTAGCCGAGATCGGACCGGACCTGCGGCAGGTCGAGGTGACGGTCGTGAAGCGCGGCGAGCGGTGGTTCCTGCTGCGCTTCTGAGCGCGTCACTTCGATTCCGATTGAACGTGCCGGACCGCCACGCTTCGCTGCTCGCCAGCTTCCTCCACCTCGCTCGGGTCGACGTCGACATCACCGCCGGACAGCAGCGCGGCCATGTCCTCGACCGCGAGCGGGCGGGCCGAACCGGTGCCGGCGAGCAGGCCCGCGACCATCTCGCGCTTGTCGGCGTGAAGGCCCAGGATCTGCTCTTCGATCGTGCCGCTGGCGACCATGCGATAGACGGTCACGGGCTTGTCCTGGCCGATGCGGTGGGCGCGGTCGGAGGCCTGGTCTTCGACCGCCGGATTCCACCACGGGTCGAGGTGGATGACCTCGGTCGCGGCGGTGAGGTTGAGGCCGACGCCGCCCGCTTTGAGCGAGAGCAGGAAGGCATCGACGGCGCCCGACTGGAACAGGTCGACGGCGCGCACGCGGGCCTCGCCGGGGGTCGAGCCATCGAGATAGGCATAGCTGAGCTTGGCGCTGTCGAAGGCCTTCGCGACCAGCGCCAGGAGCTCGGTGAACTGGCTGAAGACCAACATCTTGCGGCCTTCACCGCGGAGTTCTTCGGCGAGCTCGACAAGGCGCTCGAGCTTGGATGACTTCGCGGGTGCCTTGGGATCGACGAGGCGCGGGTGGCATGCGAGCTGGCGCATGCGCGTGAGCACGGCCAGGACGCGCATGAGCCCGGTCTGCCCTGCGAGCGCTTCCGGCCCGAGGTCGTCGAGCTCCTTGATCGCGGCCATGCGCACGCGCTGATAGCGCTCGCGTTCGTCGCTCGTCAGCATCACGTCGACGCGCACCTCGGTCTTGGACGGCAGGTCCGGCGCGACCTCGGCCTTGGTGCGCCGCAACATGAACGGCCGGATGAGGCGAGACAGGCGGCGCGCGGCGTCCGGTGTGCGCGCCTCGATATCGCGCCCGAAGCCTTCGCGGAACGACTCGAGCGAGCCAAGCAGACCCGGCGCGACCACCGAGAAGAGGCTCCACAACTCGAGCGGTCGGTTCTCGACCGGGGTCCCGGTCAGCGCCAGCACGAAGTCCGCTTCCAGGGCACGTGCCGCTTGGGCACGGCGGGTCGCGGAGTTCTTCATCGCGTGCGCCTCGTCCATCACGACGGTCGCCCACGGCTTGCCGGTGACTGGCGCCGTCGCGAGGCGCTCGTGGCGTACGAGCAGGTCCCAGGTCGTGACGAGCACGCAGCCCGGTCCGAGGTCGCGCAGCGCGTCATCGAGCGCCGCGCCCTGAAGGGCACGACGCACATCCAGCGACGGCGTGAAGCGAGCGGCCTCACGCGTCCAGTTCGCGACGACGGAGGTCGGGGCGATGACCAGCGTCGGTCCCAGCGGCGCGCGCTGGAGCATGAACACGAGCGCCTGGAGCGTCTTGCCGAGGCCCATGTCATCGGCCAGACACGCGCCGCACGCCCAATGTGCGAGGCGCGCGATCCAGCGGAACCCATCGACCTGATAGGGGCGCAGCTCGGCGTTCACGCCTGCGGGCATGGCCGGTGCGAGAAGCGCCGCTTCGTGCATGCGCGCCGAGTAGTTGAGCCACTCGGGCGACGTCTCGATGGTGACACCGGCGTCCGCCAGCTCATCGATGAGCGGCCCGGACAGCGGGCTCGCGACGAGCTTGCCGTTGACCTCGCGCGCGAGGCTCGCGAGCGGTGCGAGTGACTTGCGCAGCTCTTCGCTCAGCTCGACGAAGCGGGCCTCGTCGACCGCGACGAAGCGCTTGCCTTCGCGCAGCGCCTTCAGGAGGTCGGTCAACGGCAGCTCGCCGCCATCGAGCACGAAGCCGCCTTTGACATCGAGCCAGTCGCGCCGGAACCCGAGCTTCAACTGCAGGCGTTCGGCCTTCGCGCCGCGCTGGACCTGCAGCGGCTTGCTCTCCCAGACCAGCTCGACGCGGCCGGCCTCGACCAGCGCCTGCGCGTCGTTCATGAACGTCAGCGCCTCTTCCAGCGCGAGGAAGCGCCAGTCGAACTCGGCCGCCGTGCCTGGCCAACCGAGGTTCAGCGACTCGGCCATCAACATCGCCGCGCGCCGCTCGCCATCGAAGCTGCGCTCGACGTGCTTCAGGTGCGCGACCCCATCGGGTCCGATGCGTCGTAACGGCAAGACGCGCTCGCCATCAGCGGGCAGCAGCGCCCCGAGCTCGGGCACGATCTTGACCCGCAGCCGCGCCTCCAACGCGCGCCCACCCGAGCCATCCGCCGCGCGCCGGGTCGGACCGCTCCATACCAGCTGCAAGACCCACTTCAGGTCGGAGCTGACCGCGTCGCCGAGCCACGACTTGTCGGCAGTCACCGGCACACGCTTGTCGAGTGCCAGCAGCGACTCCGCGAAGCGCTCCTTGTCTTCGGCCGCGATCGCCGTCGCGGGCGCGCCGATCAAGGCCGCCGCCGTCCGCCGCAGCGCTTCGCTGATGTGCCCGACTGCGATCCGACCGGCCGCGACATCGAGCTGCGAGACCCACTGACGCGTGCTCGCGACCCGCTCGAGTCCGACTCCGTTCATCGTGATCGCGAACTGCGCGCGCCCATCGGCGTCGAGCTGGGCCTCGAGGCGCGGCTCGCCGATCGTTATCGACAGCGGCTTCACCTCGCCTTCGAACGCGAGATAGACCTCGCTGTCACCGGCCAGCGACGCGAGCGCGGGCCCGAGCGTCTCGAGCCCGTCGTAGCCGAAGCGCCGGTCTTGGAACATGCGCAGGCCCTTGAGAATCGACGCGGTGATCACGTGGCGTGGCGAGGCCAGCGCCATCTCCGCCTCGGCCTGCGTGAGCCGCTTCGCCTTGGTGCCGCCCTTCTTCTTCGGCGTGAGGCGCACGAGTTCGAGCTTCTCGAACGGGGTCAACAACCAGACGACCTCGCCCTCGTCGGGCTGCGCCTCGGCGAGCGCCTTGCCGAGGTCTTCCATGCGCCCGAGGAGCCGCTCGGACGCGGAGCCCATCGCCCACGCGCGCAGCGCGACGAGCCCCTCGAACGAGACCTGACCCGGGTCGAGGCCGGCCAGCGTCTCGGCGTACAGCTCGCTCGCGAAGCGCTTCAATGTGCACGGTCCGGGCCGCTGGCCGCAGCCAACGTGCGGTGCCAGCGGCTCGGACACATCGATGGTCGCGGTCGCGCAGCTCGAGCTGTCGAGGCACGCGAGGTAGTGCGGGCAATAGACCGTGAAGCGTTTGTCGTCGGGCTCGAAGTGCGCAGTTGCGCGCGTGCGCAAGACCTCGAGTGGGGTCGCGGCCGAGGACTGCGCCACGATGAGGTCGGCCGCGGCCTGCGTGCTGGCGTGCGAGCGCGCGGCTTGGGCGACCTTCGCGGCGCGTTGGCTGCGCGGCGCGACGCTCTCGGCTTCGGCCGCGCGCACCTCGGCGACGAGCGCATCGAAGGCGATCCGGTTGTCTTTCGGCAAGCCCAGCGAGGGCCCGACGTCGGTCCATTCGCGCAGCGTCAGCCCATGCTCGACGAAGCCGAGGGCGCCTGCGAGCACGCGTGCGTGGTTGGGCGCGAAGTTATCGAGGCGGCGTCGGAAGACCCCCGAGCGCACGTCGGCCAGGCGCGGCGCATCCAGCGGAGCCGGGCGGCGCGCGGCGATGAGCGGCCGCAGATGCACCGCCAGCGCCTGGCAGGCGGTCGCAGTGCGGTGCGCCTGATCCGGCTGCTGGACCGGCGCCCGTCCGCGCCAGAAGCGCGCGAAGTTGCCGAGCGTCATCGCGCGCAGGTTGCGCCGCTTGGTCTCGTAGTCGGAGCGCTGCGACAGCGACAAGACCAGCGCGCCCGCATCGATGACAGCCAGCGCGCAGTCGTCCGGTGCACCGCCCGCGGTCAGGTCGTCGCACGTCGCGACCAGCGGATCGCCAGCGACGAAGCTGAAGCCCTCGAGCTGCTCGAGGTCGGCGGGGTTGCCGATGACAGGTTCGCTCATTGCGCCCTTGGGTAACCGCGACGCCTCGCAACGGCAAGGCTCGCGTGCAGTGACGACCGAGAGCCGCGAATAGGCCGGAAGCACGCGCATTTCTCGCGCCCAATGCAGAACTTCGGGCGTTGTGCCGCGGAGCATGATACGCCGCGCCGCGATGTCCTTCTCTGAACTCAAGCTTATTGATCCGCTCCTTCGTGCCGTGGCCGAAGAGGGCTATACCCAGGCGACCCCTATCCAGGTGCGCGCCATCCCCCACATCCTCGCTGGTCGCGATCTCCTCGGACTCGCTCAGACCGGCACCGGCAAGACCGCGGCCTTCGGCTTGCCTCTCCTGCAGCGCCTCCACGAGCGCTCGCCCGCCCCGCAGCCCGGCGACAAGCGCTTCCGCCCCGTGCGCGCGCTCATCGTCACGCCCACCCGTGAGCTCGCCAGTCAGATCGGCGAGAGCCTCGACAACTACGGTCGTCACCTCGGCTTCTCGACCATCGTCATCTTCGGCGGCGTCAACGCGCGCCCGCAGGAAGACGCTCTGCGTCGCGGCGTCGACATCATCGTCGCCACCCCCGGTCGCCTCCTCGATCATATGGAGAAGGGTCTCGTGCGCTTCGACGCGATCGAGGTGTTCGTCCTCGACGAGGCCGACCGCATGCTCGATATGGGCTTCGCCCCATACGTCAAGCGCATCATCCGCACCTTGCCGGTGAAGCGCCAGAGCCTGTTCTTCTCGGCGACGATGCCCAACGACGTGAAAGCGCTGTCGAATTCGCTGCTCACGAACCCGGCGGAAGTCGCGGTCGTGCCGCCGGCGACGACGGTCGAGAAGGTCGCGCAGCAGGTCTATCACGTGCCGAGCGCCGACAAGAAAGGCCTGCTCGTGACGCTGCTCGCCGACCGCGCGCTCGAGCGCGTGTTGGTCTTCACGCGCACCAAGCACGGCGCCAATCGCCTCGTCGATCACCTCAAGATGTATGGCACCGACGCGGCCGTGATCCACGGCAACAAGTCGCAGAGCGCGCGTGAAAAGGCGCTCTCGGGCTTTCGCGAAGGCGGCGTTCGCGTCCTCGTCGCGACCGACATCGCGGCGCGCGGCATCGACATCGACGGTGTCTCGCACGTCGTGAACTTCGACCTGCCGAACCTGCCCGAGAGCTATGTGCACCGCATCGGTCGTACGGCGCGCGCGGGTGCCACAGGGATCGCGATCGCGATGTGCGCTCCCGACGAGCGCGCGTTTCTCACGGACATCGAGAAGTCGATCCGCATGCGCATCCCGGTGCTCGAGACGCCGGCCATCGACTCGACGTTGCGCGGCATCCCGATGACCGCCCGTGAGGAAGGTCGTCGCGACGGCGGTGGCGGCGGCGGTGGTCGTCGCGGCCAGGGTCGTGATGCTGGGCGTGGCGGTGGTGGCGGCGGCGGTCGCAGCTCAGCCCAGCGTCCCCAGGTTGGCGCGCCGCAAGCGCGTCCGCAGGCTGGCCCGCCGCAAGCACGTCCGCAGGGTGCCAACCAGGGTCGTCCGCAGGCGGGCAACCAGGGCCGTGCTTCGACAGGTACGCGTCCCGCTCCGCGAGTTGCCGAGGTCGCCGCTCCGCGGGTCGTGATCTCGCGTCTGCCGGGTGAGACGCTCTCGGGTGACCAGGTCGTGCGCCGCGGTCTCTCGCCGCGCTGAGCGGCCTGATTTGCTGAGATGAGAAGGCGGCCCACGTGGCCGCTTTTTTTTCGCCGAATCGCCTTCGGTTGCCGTGCCGACTACGACCATAGCGTGGGTATCAGCGCACGACACGCGAGCTGATGCGAAGCCCGGGCCGTGCTAGTGTGCGGCCATGTCTCGCGTTCCTGTCAGCCGTCGCTTCCCCAATCGTTCCTTCGCCGCCTTGGTGCCAGCGTTCGTGTGGCTGTTCATGGCCAGCGATGCCCGAGCCATCGCGCTGACGGTGCACCTGCACTTCGAGAACTTCGGTGCGTCGGGTCAGCAGGCCGGCGAGGCTGACCTCGTCGGCTGGAAGATCGAGCTGACCAACTCCAACGGCGCGCCCATCGGCAACCTCGGGCTCACCCAGGGCAATGGCGACACGCTGCCCTTCGATGTGGTGGCCGGCTCGTACTTCGCGGTCCTCACCCAACCGTCACCGAGCCCGTACGACTCGAACGTGTTCTGGCCGACCAACCTGCAGTTCCCGTTCGCCATCGAGGCGACCAACCCGCAGGGCCAACCGTTCACGACCTATCGGCTGCGCATCGGCCTGGGATGCGGCTGTAACGACGGCAACTCGTGCACGACCGACATCTGCACGGCCGGCATCTGCAGCACCAAACCAAACCTGAAGCCCGACATCGCCGAGGTGTGCGACGGCACCGACAACGACTGCGACGGCATGACCGATGAAGGCCTGCCGGTGCCCTGCAATGGCAACCCGCCCTTGGTCGTCGGCTGTGCTGACGGCACACGTGAAGGCTTCCTCGCCGTCGCGACCTACCCAACGATCGCCGCCTGTGGCGGGGCCTGGGACAAGCCCGGTCTCGATGGCGCCGCGAGCGCGCCGAGCTGCGGCCGGGTCGCCGGCAATCACAGCTCCAACAAGGTCGGCGCCAACTGCCACGCGGCCGACCTGTGCGCCGCCGGCTGGCATGTGTGTCGCGGACCGGCCGACCTCGCGGCCCGCGGCGGCTCGTGCGCCGATGCCGTCGACCCGTTCTACGCGAACTTCGGCACCGGGGACTTCGGCGTCGGTGCGCAGGGACCGCTTGCACCCTACCCCGGCGGCGCTTTCTTCGTCGGGCGAGGCGCCTATGCGTCGAACTGTGTCGATTCCGTCAATGGTCTACCCGACAATGCGTCGGGCACCTCACCAGGCATCTTTGGCTGCGGCAATCTCGGCCTCGCGGAGACGCGCTGCGGTGGCTTCACGCGCTCGGCAGGTGCCAACTGCGGCGGACTTCGCAGTCAATTGGTCAGCCCCAATGACAACCCCGCGACCGACTGGGCCTACGACACCGAGGCCGACTGGGCGTGGTCGTGCGCTGGCGCCGGGGGCACGGAGCGTGACCGCCTCGTCAAGCGCTTCGGCGACCGTCAGGGCGGCGTCTTGTGCTGCCGCGACACCGCGCCCGGCCTGCCCGAGGTATGCGACGGGATCGACAACGATAGCGACGGCGCGACCGACGAATTCGCCAACGGACGCGCCGGCCAGTCCTGTCCGCTCGGCGATCAGTGCGGCACGTTCGAGTGCAGCGCGACCGGCACCCTGGTGTGTCTCGACCCGGGCGTCTGCGACGACACGACCTGCAATGGCATCGACGAGGACGAGGACGGCGCGACTGACGAAGAGTTCGAGAGCATCGACACGCGCTGCGGAGTCGGTGCCTGTGCCGCAACCGGCGTGCTCACGTGCGAGAACGGCGCCGAGGTCGACAGCTGCGCGGCGGTGCCCATGGCCGAGATCAGCGACGTGACCTGCGACGGCAGCGACGGCGACTGCGATGGCGAGACCGACGAGGACTGGGTCGATGCCCCATCGACCTGCGGCGCCGGTGTGTGCGCATCGACCGGCGTGCGACGCTGCCAAGGTGGCGTGCCGATCAACACGTGCGTGCCCAGGCTGCCCTTGTCCGCGAAGGACGACACCTGCAACGGCATCGACGAAGACTGCAGCGGCGAGGCGGACGACCAGTGGGTCGCGGCTGCGACCAGCTGCGGTGTCGGCGCGTGCGCAGCGACCGGGACGTTCGCGTGCATCGACGGCACCCCGACCAACACATGCGAGCCCAAGGCGAAGCTCGCCGAGACCGATGAGACCTGCGACGGCGTCGACGACGACTGCGACGGCGAGACGGATGAAGAGTTCGTGCCGCACGCGAGCGAGTGCGGCCAGGGCGCGTGCACAGCGACCGGGACCGTGACGTGTGACCGCGGCGAGCCGCAGGACACGTGCGTTCCGCTCGGCGCGACCAACGACAAAGACGAGGCCTGCGACGGCATCGACTTCGATTGCGATGGTCAGACCGACGAGGACTTCGTCGGCATGACTACGACCTGCGGCGAAGGTGCGTGCACGCGATCGGGCACCATCGCATGCGTCGGCGGCGACGAGGTGGACGACTGCCAGCCGGGCCCAGCCGCCGCGACCGACGCTGTGTGTGACGGGCAGGACGAGGACTGTGACGGCGACAGCGACGAGGACTACGAGCCGATCGCGACCACCTGCGGGACCGGCTTGTGCGCAGGCAACAGCGGGCTCGCGAGCTGCGTCGCTGGCGGGGTCGCCGACTCGTGCGACGCGCTCGTCGGCGCGCTGGTCGAGACGTGCGATGGCCGCGACGAAGACTGCGACGGCGACACCGACGAGGACTTCGGAGACGTCGGTGGGGCGTGCGACGGCGACGACGATGATGAATGCGCCAACGGCGTCGTGACCTGTCTACGCGATGGCAGCGCGAGCGAGTGTGTCGAGTCCGGCCCGGCCAAAGTCGAGGTCTGCAACGGCCGCGACGACGACTGCGACGGCGCGACCGACGAGGGTGTCAGCAACTGCAGCGACACGGACGACGACGGCGTGCCCGACCCGATCGACAACTGCATCGGCGTCGCGAACCCCGCGCAGGACGACGGTGACGAGGACGGCGTCGGCGACATGTGCGACGTGCTCGCGCAGGGCGCTGGCGGCGACTGCTCGGGCGGTGGCAGCGGCGGTAGCGCGCTCGTGCTCGCGCTGGTCATGCTCATTGCGCACAAGCGAACTCGGGCGGCGCGCTCAGCCTGACGTCACGCGCTCACGCTCGGCCGGCCTCGGCAAGATCAGAACAGATGCAGCACGAAGTGCGCGACCGCGGCACCACCGCCAGCGAGCACGATCACGCCCGAAGCGATCCAGAGCCACGTCTTCGACTTCTTCTCGGTCGGGGCGGCATCGGCCGACCCGGGCTTCGCTGGAACGCCAGCACCTGCCTTGGCAACGACGGTAGGTGCCTTCGCCGGTACGGCAGCCGGTGCCTTCGCAGGTACGGCCGTCGAAGGCTTCGCGGGCGCGGCCGCAGGTGCCTTCGCGGGCGGCGCAGCCGCACCTCCCTTGGTCGGCCCCTTGCCCTTGGGGTACTCGAGCGGCGGCACCTCTTCGCCGTCGGGCAGCTCGCCATCACCGACCGTCACGAGGTCGGGGATCCCGTCATCGCTGTCGGGCAACACGACGGGCGCGTTCTTCCTCTTCGGCAGCTCGACCTTCGACAGATCGACATCCATCTCGGACAACAGCGACGCGAACTCGTCGTCCAGCGCGTCGCCCTTGCCGGCGGGCTTCGCCGCAGGCTTGGCCGCCGCGGGCTTCGCGGCAACGGCCGCAGGCGATCCGCCGGCCTTGGCAGCAACTGGTGCAGCGGCAGCAACCGGCGCAGGACCCGTGTCCGGCGTGCGATTGATGCGTGTCTGCACCTCGACCAGCTTGTCCTGCAGCTTGGTGACCCAGTCGTCGGCTTCGCCCATCGCACCTTCGATGCCGTTGAGCTCGGCCTCGAGCACGGCACGATCCTGCAGCGTCTTCTGCCGCTTCTGACCCGCGGCCGCGACGAGGTCGGCGCGTCCATCGGTCTTGGCCTTGGCGACGATGACATCGACCTTGGCGACCTGTCGGTCCGCCTCGTCGAGCAACCCGGGCAGCGCGTTCACGCGGCCATCCAAGGCGGCCAGGTGGGCCTCGACCTTGTCGACCTCAGCGGTTATCTTCTTCTCCAGCGCTGTTAGCGCGACCTTCGGGTTCGAGGCCTTGCCCACGATGGTGTCGAGGTTCGCTTCGGCGACGTTCTTGGTCTGGGTCCAGTCCATGGGCGGCTCCTCCTGCGGGGGCGCGAACACTACAACGCTCCGGAGCGGTGTGGAACCTACTATCGATAGCGAGCTCCAAGAGGCCATGCAGGCCCTTCAAAACAACGACGCCGAGACGTCGGTCACGACCCTCGAGGCGCTCCTCGCACGCCCCGACAAGCTGCCCGAGGTGCCCGAGATGCTCGCGCGTGGCATCCTGGCGACCGCTCTGGCAGCGCTCGGCCGCGTCGATCGGGCGCGTGAGGAGTGCGAAAAGGCGATCTGGCTGGCGACCGATCTCGGCGACAGCGAGAGCCGCAGCCACTACCAGGGCCTGCTCCAGCAGCTCGACATCGTCGGCATGAGCGACAACGCCATCGAAGAAGCCTTCGAGCGCGCCTCGAAAGCACGCGACAAGGGCGACGCCGCCAGCGCCGAGAGCGAGCTGAACACCGTGCTCATCGCGGCCCTCGCGCACCTGCGCGTCGACCTCGAAGCCTCCGCGCGCGGCATGCTCGCCGAGACGCTGCTCATGCGCGGCGCTGTCGCCGAGGCAAAGGTCCACCTCGAGCGCTCGCTGGAGATCGCCAACGAGCTCGCCGACGAAGGCGCGGCCGAGCACTTCGCGGCCATCCTCGCGACGCTCTCGACGGACGACGGCGCCGACCAGTTCCGCCGCGAGGCCGACATCGCGCGCCGCACCGACGAGGTGCAGGTGCACGCCGGCGCAGCCATGGAGGCGGGCGACTTCGACCTCGCCGTCAACCTGCTCGAGCCGATCGCGAACGAGGCCCAATCGGTCGGCGCACTCGCCTCCGAGGCGTCGCTGCGCGGCATGTTGGCGCAGGCATTCCTGCTGGGATCGCGGCGCAAGGAGGCCGAGCCGGCCGCCCGGCGCGCGCTCGAGATCGCCGAGCAGCTCGGCGCCAAGGAAGCGGCCGACGGCTTCCGACAGATCCTGCAGCTCGCGGTCGGCTGGACGACACCGGTCGCCAAGGCCTAGCCTCTACATCAGGCCGGGACGTCACTCCCGGCTGCCATCGCCACCCCCTGAGACGGCACGCACATGGAAGACGGAATTGTCGCCAAGGTCCTCCTGCCGCTAGCGCTCGGCATCATCATGTTGGGCCTCGGCCTGACGTTGACGCTCGACGACTTCAAGCGTGTCGCGCGCGTGCCGAAGGCGGTCTTCGTCGGCCTCGTGTGTCAGATGTTGATCCTGCCTGCGGCCTGCCTCGGAATCGCGCACCTGTACTCGCTCTCACCCGAGCTCGCGGTCGGCCTGATGTTGCTCGCGGCCTCCCCCGGCGGCGCGACGGCCAACCTCTTCAGCCACCTCGCGCACGGCGACGTCGCGCTCAACATCACGCTGACGGCGGTGAACAGCCTCTTGTCGCTCGTGACGTTGCCGTTCATCGTCAACTTCTCGCTCGAGCACTTCATGGGTGAAGGCAAGGCGATCCCTCTGCAGTTCGCTAAAGTCATTCAGGTTTTTGCGATCGTACTGATCCCGGTCAGCATCGGCATGCTGCTGCGCGCCAAGCGCACGACGTTCGCCAGGCGCATGGAGCGCCCGGTGCGGATCCTGTCGGCGGCGCTGCTCGCGTCCATCGTGCTGGTCGCGGTGATCCGCCAGTTCGACGAGCTCGCCGCCTCGTTCGCGGCAGTCGGCCTCGCCGCCCTGACGTTCAACCTCGTCAGCATGGGCATCGGCTACGGCGTACCGAAGATCGTGCGCCTGCCCGAGCCCCAGGCGATCGCCATCGGCATGGAGATCGGCATCCACAATGGCACATTGGCAATTGCCCTGGCACTCTCGCCGCAAATCCTGAACAACCCAACGATGTCGATCCCCGCGGCGATCTACAGCCTCATCATGTTCTTCACCGCCGCCGGCTTCGGCTGGCTCGTGAGCCGCAAGGCCCGCGCCGAGTTCGCTGCAGCGAGCAATACCCCCGTCGCCTAACCAATCTCACCAGGCGCGCGCCCCACATGCGCAGCGATAGCGCGCGCGAACCGCTCCAACGACTCGAGCCCGGCGGGGAGCTCGGCATGCAAGCGGTCCGCATCGACGAACGCGTAGGCATGTGCGAGGCGATTTCGAAGGCCTGCCATACGCGCAAGCTGCTGAGCGAGCGCCGCCTCGAGAACACCGCGACTCGCGAGCGCCATGAACCCATCGGCGTAGGATGACGGCACGCCCCACCCCTCGTCCGAGACGATGTGCATCGCGATATCCGATGCCTCCTGGATAGCCACCAGTAAGCTCATCGCCAGCGCATCCTGAACGTCGATATCCGCAAAGGCCGCAGGGTCCACAGGGCGTCTTCGGGCAACGCGCGCAGCATGATCCCGCAATATCCCCAGCTTGCGCAGGACGAGCAGTACGTCGGTCATCGGCGACCTTCGAGCAAGCGGCGTTGGAAGCGTGCCGCGGCAGCTTCGAACGCGGGTCGGAAGTCAGCGTACTCGGACGCCGCACGAGCGCGGAAGCGTGACCACTCGTGAGGCGCGGCGCAGATCGGCACCCCATGGACCGCCACCTGCCATCGGACCAGGGTCGATGCCTCGTCGAGCCGCACGAGGTCGACGCTCCTGCCGACGACTCGCTCGAGCGCCAATTGCAGGTCGAGCTCGCGCGCGAGTGACTCCTCGCGCGCGAAGATCAGCCCAATGTCGACATCGCTGGCCGCGTGCGACCTGCCCGTCGCCGCCGATCCGAAGAGCACCGCGAGGCGCAGCTCGGGCCCGCTCGCGAGCACACCAGCCAGCTCGGCCATAAGCTTCGGATCGGAAGTCGTCGTCACGCGCAGAGTATGTGCGACTCGCGCGACCTCAGACAAGGAGCAAACTCAGAGGCTGAAATTGATGGCCTCGTGCGGCCAGCGCGCAAGCGGACGAGAGGGTTCGTCTTCGACTCACCGAACGTCGCCCGCTCGACGCACTGGCTATCGCACTCGGAATTCGAGACCGAACGCAAGCAGGTCATAGCCCGACTCGAACTTGCCCGCGTTGGCGGGCACGCCCGACCAGCCGGCGCCGTTGTCACAGGTGTCCGGGCACGGGTCCAGCGGTCGCTGCTGGAAGACCTTGCCGTAGCGCTCCGAGACCGTGCGTTCTTCCTGAAAGACGTGACTATACGCGATCTTGAGCCGCACGGGCCCAACGCGACCGGTGACGCCGACGCCGACGCCGATGCGGTCGAACGACAGGAAGTCGAGGTGCTCGTAGCCCTCGGGCACGGCACCGCTCTCCCAATAGCCGCCCAACGACAGCTGCAACGGGCTGCCCGCGTTGGCCCAGCCGCTGGTCTTCGGGTCTTCGGGCAGCAGGTTCCAGGTGCCGCCGAGCCGCACCGACATCGTGTCCTTCCAGCGCTTCTCGATGACCGTGTTGGGCGCCTCGGCGCCGACGAACAGGTTGATCGTTCCATCGAGCTCGACATTGTAGCGCTCGAGCATCGACCACGCCTCGTAGACGACATCGAGCTCGACATCGAAGACCTCGCGCTGCCCGTCCAAATGGCGATAACGCGCACCGATCTTGGCGGTCGGCGGCAGCGTCAGATCGAGGCGCGCAGCCGAGCCCGGCACCGCCAACTGCTGCGCCGAGAACTGCGTCTGCCCCGGCACATTCTCGAGCGCGAACTTGCCCTCCATGTGCAACGCGGCCGGCACGACCCGACCCGACACCCCCAGCTCGAGCGCGGGAGTCGGCCGCCACCAGGCACCGAAGATCGCCGAGAACGACGCCATGTCGGACAGGGTGATGTTCGCGAGCACATCATTGCCGCTGTAATACGCATGCAATCCGCCAGCTTGCGAGCCATCGACGACGAGCTGCATGTCGAGCGTCGGCGCCATCACGAGCTGCAACGTGAGGCCAATGCCGAAGCAGTCGCGCTTGCCATAGGCGACTGCGAGGCTCGGGTAGAACAACACCGCGTCCAGCCCGGTCAGCATGTAGCGCTGACCGCCGTCGGTCGGATACGACTTGGTGCCATGCGCGCTGGGCCCATAGAGGCCGGCGGCAAACGTCCAGTTGGCGAGCCCGAAGTCGGACGTCACGATGATCGTGCCGCCGAGCGCGAACAACGAGTCCGCGTTCTCGACCGGCGCGAGCGGGTCGAAGCCGTAGTCGGTGCCGACCGGCAGGTCGCTCTCGGCACGCGTGAACTTCGCCGACTCGAAGACCAGCGCGTAGTCGAGCAGCAGGTGGGTGCCGCGCAGCTTCACCAGCGCGCCCGGGTTCCACATGATCGCGGTCGGGTCGTCCGCGCGCGCGAGGAACGCACCGCCACGCCCGAGCGCGAAGGTCCCGTTATCCGGGATCTCGAAGCCGCCCGCGTGGGCGGAGGTCGCGAGCAGCGCTGTGGCGATGGGCACAGCGGTCAGGAGGCGGCGGGCTTGGGTGGTGTTCACGCCTCGTTTGTCATCGAACGCGCGCCCCGGCGCAAGGCGACCCACGACGAACACGGGCATGCCGCCACATCGGACGACCCGGCAGGTCTGGTGTCGAGCGGCCTCCTCGTGCATCTTGGCGGCATGAATGCCTTGGCCCGCGCCGCTTCCGTCCAGCCCCTCCGCGCCCTCGTTCGCACTGCCGCGGCCGTCGCCTGCTGCGTGGTCGGCGGCTGCTCGAACGACGTCGACACCTCCGAGAACAAGCTGCCCTATCGCTCGGAAGAGACGATTGGTGTCACCGACACGAGCGACGTCGAGGTCAGCGCTGGTGCCTGCGACTGCCTCACGGTCGGCCGCTGGTACCGCATGGACACGCTCGCGCTGATCACGATCGACGGCAAGGACCACCCGGTCATCCCGACGTTGAACGCGCTCTGGAAGTCCGACATCTCGGTGCTCGAGCTCGACATCATGCTCGAGGTCAAAGCGGTCTCCGAGACCAGCGTCACAATCCGCATCGTCAACGGCGCCCGCGTCGACGGCACGCAGGACATCTGCCAGCTCGACGACACCGCCATCGAGACGGTCTTCCCGCGCAACGGCTGCAGCCTCGAAGCCTCCGCCGAGTCCGCGTTCAACGTCTACGCCGGCACGCAGGACTTCCCGAAGAACTGCTCGACGACACTGCCCGTGAAGCACGCGATCCCCGTCTCGCGCGCGCGCCTCGAGGGCACGCTGAACAACGACTGCAGCGGCATCCTCAACGGCAAGGTGCCAAGCGGCGGCCTCGGCCAGAGCGAGCTCGACAAGGTCTGCACGTGCCTGCTCTTGCCCGGCGCTCAGGCCGAAGAGTGCGGCGCACTCGATGCAAGCTTCGCCGACACGACCTGCGTCGGCTGCAACGCCAACTACCAGCCGCTCGGTGGCCTCCTCAAAGCCTTCGGCGAGCCCGACTGGCTCTGCCAGACCGAGACCGGAGCGCTCGCCGCGTGCCTCACGGCCGACTTCACCGCCGTCGCGATGGAAGCCCCGCCGTCGTGCCAATGATCAGATACATCAGATGCATCAGATGATGCGCTTGAGCGACAGCACTACGAGCACCAGGCCAAGCATCAACGGGATGCAGATGAACAGCGTGATGTTGCGCGTGTTCGACTGACCCGAACGCCCGTTGTACTTCGCGCCGCACTTCGGGCACGCGACGTGGTGCAGCATGCGCGGCCCGATGAGGCCGCCCCAGATGGTGAACTTCACGGGCACGCCGGGCTCCGCACTGCCACACTTCGGGCACTTGATTTCGTTGGCCATACCTCAAGTTAGCCCAGGTCATCACAGGTGCGCAACCGCACCCCTGATTGCCGTGAAGGCCCGCTCGCGCCGAACAGACAAGCGGGCCGACGAGCTATCCGCGATAAGCCGGCTGCACGCGCGTCACGTCCGGGTCCAGCGGACCAGCATCGTCATGCGCTACTGGATGGTCACCCGCGGGCGGCTTCTTGCGCGAGCGGAATACCTTGCGAATGGTCACGAAGAACACCGGTACGAAGAACACGCCGAGCACGGTCGCGGTCAGCATACCGCCGAGCACGCCGGTGCCGACGGCGATACGGCTACCCGAGCCCGCGCCGGTGCTGATTGCCAACGGCAACACACCGAGGCCGAAGGCCAGCGACGTCATCAGGATCGGCCGCAACCGCAAGCGCACCGCCTCGAGTGTCGCCTTCACGACGTCCACTCCGCGGTCGACCTGTTCCTTCGCGAACTCGACGATCAAGATCGCGTTCTTCGCGGATAGACCTACCGTCGTGAGCAACCCGACCTGGAAGTACACGTCGTTGGACAGGTCGCGCCACATCGCCGCCAGCAACGCCCCGATGATGCCGAGCGGCACGACCAACATGACCGCGAACGGGATGGACCAGCTCTCGTAGAGCGCCGCGAGACTCAAGAACACGACCAGCAGCGAGAGCCCGTAAAGGAGACCCGTCTGGTCACCCGACTTGCGCTCCTGATACGAAATGCCGCTCCACTCGTAGCCGATGCCGGTCGGCAGCTGTGAGACCAGCTTCTCGACCGCGAGCATCGCGTCACCCGAGCTGACACCCGGCGCCGCCTGCCCCGTGACGTCAAAGCTCGGAAAGCTGTTGTAGCGCTCGAGCTTCGGCGGACCATACGTCCAGTGCGTCGTTGCGAACGACGAGAAGGCCACCATCTCGCCCTTCACGTTGCGCACATACCAGCGATTCAAGTCCTCGGGCACCATGCGGAACGGCGCGTCGGCCTGCATATACACGCGCTTTACGCGGCCACGCTGGATGAAGTCGTTGATGTACGCGCCACCCCAGGCCATCGCGAGCGTCTGGTTGATCTCGTAGAGCGAGACTCCCAAGGCGCCAGCCTTCTCGTTGTCGATGTCGAGCTGGAGCTGTGGCGTGTCCTCCATGCCGTTGGGCCGCACGCCGGTCAGCATCTTGTCTTGCGAAGCCATGCCGAGGAACTGGTTGCGCGCGTTGACGAGCGCATCGTGCCCGAGTCCGCCGCGGTCCTGGAGCTGCAGCGAGAAGCCGCTCGCGTTGCCGAGCTCCATCAGCGCCGGCGGCTGAAACGCGAACGCCATCGCGTCCTTGATCCCCCACAGGGCACCGCCCGCGCGCGCGACCACCTGGTCGACCTTCTGCTCGGGTAGCTTTCGCTTGTCCCACGGCTCGAGCATCACGAAGCCGATGGCCGTGTTCTGCCCCGCGCCGCCGAAGCTGAAGCCGGCCACCGCGAACATCGACTTCACCACGCCCTGTTCGTGCTGCAGGAAGTGGTTCTCCATCTGCTCGACCACCTTGAGCGTGCGCTCTTGCGTGGCGCCGACAGGCCCCTGCACCATCGAGATCAAGAAGCCCTGATCCTCGTCCGGTAGAAAGCTCGTCGGCAGCTTCGCGTAGAAGACGACCATGAGGGCGACGATGCCCGCGAAGATCGCGATGTAGAGGATCGCCCACCAGCTGACCATGTGCTTTACGACGCGTGTGTAGCCACGCGTCATCGCATCGAAGCCGCGATTGAAGAGGCCCGACAGGCCGCGCTTGCCGTGGTTGGGCGAGTGCTTCAAGAGCGACGCGCACAGCGCCGGCGTGAGCACCAAAGCGACGATCACGGACAGCACCATGGCCGATACGATCGTAATCGAGAACTGCTCGTAGATGACGCCGATCGAGCCGCCGAAGAAGGCCATCGGAACGAACACGGCGGACAGGACGAGGGTGATGCCGACGAGCGCGCCGGTGATCTGTGTCATCGACTTCTTGGTCGCGTCGCGTGGCGATAGTCCCTCCTCGCGCATGATGCGCTCGACGTTCTCGACGACGACGATCGCGTCGTCGACGAGGAGGCCGATCGCCAGCACCGTCGCGAACATCGTAAGTGTGTTGATAGAAAAGCCGAATGCCTTCAACAGCGCGAAAGTACCGAGCAATACGACCGGCACCGCGATGGTCGGGATGAGCGTCGCACGGAAGCTCTGCAGGAACACCAGCATCACGAGGAACACCAGGCCGACCGCCTCGAACAGCGTCACGACCACCTCGTCGATCGACACCTCCACGAACGGGGTCACGTCGTACGGAAAGACCGCCTTCATGCCGGTCGGGAAGAACGGCTCGAGCTCGAGCACCTTCGCCTTCACCGCGGCCGCCGTGTCGAGCGCGTTGGCGCCCGTCGCCATGATGATGGCGACACCCGAGGAGGGCTTGCCGTTGTAGCGCGAGACGACGTCGTAGCCTTCAGCGCCCAGCTCGACCCGCGCCACGTCTTTCAAGCGCACAACCGAGCCGTTGGCGTCCGTGCGCAGCAGGATCTGCTCGAACTCCTGCGGCGTCGACATGCGCGTCTGCGCGGTGATGGTCGCGTTGAGCTGCTGCCCCTTCACCGACGGCAGGGCGCCGACCTGACCCGCCGACACCTGCGCGTTCTGCGACTGGATGGCCGCCGACACGTCAGCCGGCGTCATGCGATAGGCCTCGAGCTTCTGCGGGTCGAGCCAGATGCGCATCGCGTAGCCGCCGCCGAACATCTGCACGTTGCCGACGCCGTCGACGCGCGAGAGGTTGTCGGAGACGCTGCTCACGACGTAGTCCGAGAGGTCCGTGCTGTTCATCGAGCCGTCCTGCGAGACGAAGCCGATGACCATGAGGAAGCCCGACGAGCTCTTGTTGACCTGGATGCCCTGACGCTGCACCTCGACCGGGAGGAACGGGATGGCCAGCGCCAGCTTGTTCTGGACCTGCACCTGCGCGATGTCGGCGTCGACGTCGGGCGAGAACGTGATCGACACGCTGACGCCGCCCGATGAGTCGCTCGACGAGCTCATGTAGAGCTGGCCGTCGAGGCCCTTCATCTTCTGCTCGATGATCTGCGTGACGCTGTCCTCGACGGTCTTGGCGGACGCGCCCGGGTAGAACGCGTTGATCGAGATCGAGGTCGGCGCGATGCTCGGATACTGCGCGATCGGCAGCGAGATCACGGCCGCGCCGCCCGCGAGCATCATTACAATGGCGATGACCCACGCGAAGATGGGCCGGTCGATAAAGAACTGCGCCATGGTCAGGGCGTCCCTTCAGCGGGCTTCGGGTCGGCAGGCTTGCCTTCAGCGGGCTTCGCGTCCGGAGGAGTGGCCTGGAACGGCTTGGGCGACGCGGGCGCGCCCGGCCGGATCTTCTGCAGACCCTCGACGATCACCTGATCGCCTTCGACGATGCCCGCGGTCACGAGCCACTGATCGCCAACCGAACGATCGATCGTGAGCATGCGCGGCTCGACCATGCCTTCCTTCGTCACGACCATCGCCACCGCGTTGCCCTTCGGGTCGCGGGTGACGCCCTGCTGCGGGACGAGCAGCGCCTTGTCGGCGACCCCCTCCTCGAGGAGGGCCCGCACGTACATGCCCGGCAGCAGATCGTTGTCGGGGTTCGGGAACACCGCGCGCAGCGTGATGGCGCCAGTGCTCGGATCGACCATCGCGTCCGCAAACTCGAGCTTGCCCGCATGCTGGTAGGGCGTGCCGTCCTCGAGCATCAACATCACCTTGGCTGCTTGCCCGTTGGCCTCGCCCTCGGGCTTGCCGATCTTGTCGCTCGCGAGGGCGCGCCTGAGACGCAGCACCTCGACGCTCGAGCGGGTGATGTCGACGTAGATCGGGTCGAGCTGCTGCACGACCGCGAGCGTCGTCTGATAGGGCGACACCAAGGTGCCCTGCATCGCCGACGAGCGGCCGATGCGACCCGAGATCGGCGCCAGCACCTTCGTGCGCTCGACGTCCAGCTTGGCCGCCTCGATGGACGCCCGCGCCGCGGCGACATCGGCCTTCGACGAGCGCACGCCGCCGGTCGCGTCATCGCGCTCCTGCTTGCTGATTGCATTGCCTTCGGCCAGCGCATCGAAGCGCCGCGCCCGGGTCGATGTCATCGACAGCCCCGCCTCCGCCCGCGCAAGGTTCGCGCGCGCCATCGACAGGGCGACGTCGTAGCTCGACGGGTCGACCTCATAGAGGACGTCGCCGGCCTTTACGTCCGCGCCTTCGGCGAAGAGCCGCTTCAAGATGAGGCCACCGACCTGCGGGCGCACTTCCGCCGCCAGGAACGGCACCGTGCGGCCCGGCAGCTCGGTCGTGAGTGCTATCCGCTGGGTCCCGATCGTCACGACCGACACCTCGGGCGGGGGCATCTGCATACCGCCACCGGGCGGACCACCCTCGCCTTCCGCTGCCTTGCCACACGCAATATTGGCAACGACCGTGGTCGCAATCACCACGGTCCAGATTCGCATACTCATATTCGGTCCGCCTCCAGCGGGCCCGCGGCAGGCAGCCGCGGCGACATCAAGACGTTCGAGGCGACGCGCAGCCGACAACTCGAACGGGAAAACAGGGAGCATCGGGCGCCCCGCGGCTTCGCCTGCTCGGGCGAACGGTGAGGGGTAGCCACGCGCTGTGGCATCGCCACCCAAAATCGTCAGTTTTCTGAGGGAGGCTTCGCGGAAACGAAGTTGGCCGGCGGTCAGCCTTTAGAGGGCTTCTCGACGGCAAAACCGGCCTTGACGACGGCCTCGCTGAGCTTGACCGCATCGACCTTCTTCGCGTCGACCTGCACGCTCGCGACGCCGGTCTCGAAGTTGACCGTGGCGTCGTAGACGCCGTCGAGCTTCAAGAGGGCGTTGCGGATGGCGTCGGCACAATCGCCACAGCTCATGCCGGTCACCTTGAGGCTGAGCGTCTGGGCATCGGACGGGACGGGCTTACCCGCCTCTTTGTGACCGTCGCCACAGGCGTCGGCCAGCCGCTCATGTGCGTTTGCCGAGGGCACCGCCACCAGCGAGAGGGTCAGCGAGAAGGCCATCGTCGAAAGGATTCGCGTCTTCATGATAGTGCTCCCCTACAAGCTCCGGCTGGGCCGAAGGCGGTTTGAATCGCCCTCCCGAGGCCGGTGATTCAGCAACCGGGAGCGACGTGCGCGGGTGATAGCAGTCCTCGCTTTCCGATTCTAGATCAAGGTTGACAAGTGTAGTCAACCTCGTGGGTTCCAAGGCTTGTGAGGTCATCTTCGGGGCGAACCTGCCATTCGCTGACGGCGCTCGTCTCCCACAGCGGGTTGCCGTGCTGCACGTCGGGGTTGCGCACCAATGTGTGATTCGCTGTCGCCTCGGGGACGCCTGCGACTGTCCAGCCGTTGCCGGGATCGACCGCATCGGCCCCGACCACGTCGATGATGACCCCATCCCTGGCCAGCGCCACGGCATCGTCGCCGTTGAAGTTGGTCGGCGCGCTGCCTTGACCATAGAATACATCGCACTTTGCTTTGAGCGCGTCGTCGCTGCTGGTGTTGCAGCCGACCCAGACCTCTCCGTGCGCCAACATGCCGCTCAACGAGACCTTGGAGCTGGCCGTCAGCGCGGCCCAGGTGCTGCCGCTATTGGTGTTGCGCCAGAGGGCATAGTGCGACAGATCGACCGCGGCGCCCGTGCGATTGACAATCTCGAGTGCCTTGTTGAAGGAAGTCCCCTCGAGATATTCCGAGATAAAGAGGTCTCGCGCGCACCCTTCCGGAATACACGCACCACAATCCTCGGCGCATGAGTCGCAGCTCTCGTCGGGGTCGCACGTTCCATCGCCACACTCGGAGCACACCGGATTGGCTACACCCGGCGTCCCACGCTGCCCATCGATGTAGCTCGCCGCGGCCGGACACCACGCGCTCGCGAGGTCGTTGCTGGTGGCGTCGATCGCGCCGCCGGACAAGCTCCACGCGATGCCGCGACCAGGGGTCTCGCTCCACGCGACGCGGTCGATGACGATGCCATCGCGCTCGAGGATGATCTGGTCGGCACCCGCCGACAGGGACATGCCGCTGTAGACATATTGATGCGTGATGCCAGTCAGGGCGCCGCTCGCCATCACCAGGATCTGACCGGGCGCGATTGTACGCGACGTGTTTCCCGAGCCCGCCATCACCGAGTGGAAGTCGCTTCCGTCGTCGCGCAGCACCAGCTCCGTGAGTTCGAGAGGCAGCCGTGTGACATTGACGATCTCGAACCACTCGGCGCCAATCTTGGGCTCGACCATGACTTCGCTGATGACCAGATCGCCGGGGCCCGGGTAGCACACCGGGCAATCTCCGGAGCACGCGCCGCAGTCCTCGTCGTCCTGGCAGCTGCCGTCTCCGCACCACGTCTCCGGGTTGCGATTGCCGGCACCCGGAGTGGCGACGGTGTTGCCGCCGAACTCACCGACCAGGTCCGGCAGGCGGCCATACGACGCGCCTGCGGCGAGGTCGTCGGCATGCCACCCGACGACGTCCTGGAGGACGCCCTGAGCATCGTAGAGCCACACGCGATCGATCAATCCCAACGCGAAGCCGAGCACCCCTTGCGACAGGCCGCGGTAGCCGCCGACCGGCACGTTCGACCCGGCGGGAAACGTGTAGCGTCCGCTGGTCGAGGCGACCACCCAGCCACTGACGTCGAGCACGCCCTGCTGCCCGGGTCCCGAGAAGGCCGCGAACTCCACGAAGTCCTGACCATCGTCCGCGCTGCCGGCCGCGGCGATCTCGTTGAGGGCGGCGCGCGGAGCGCTGCTCGCGTCGCAGTGCGCGCGCACCTGGAGCTCTCCGAGGCCGCCGGGTCCGCCAATCGTATCGTTAGCGAGCACGTTCCAGCTCGGCTCCGAGTCGGTCCACAGCTCGAAGCCCTCGAGCACGTCGACCTTCCGGCGCAGCGTGTGGTCGATGGTCGCCTCGGGCACGCCGCCGACGGTCCAGCCGGCACCCGGATCGGCTCCGTCGCTGCCGATGACATCAATGATTGCACCGTTGCGGGCCAGCGCGAGCGCGTCGTCGCCATTGAACTCGGCGAAGTCGACGGTCGTGACGACGTCGCACGCGGCCAGGATCGGCGCGGCCGACGTGCCATGGCAGACAACCAGCACGGCGCCATGCGCGAGCGTGCCGGACAAACGAAATGCGCGCGACGCACCTTCGGACCAGTCACCGCCGTTGGTGATCTTCCAGAGCGCGTAGCCCTGCAGGTCGACCTCGCGACCCGTGAAGTTGGCGATCTCTATCGCCTTGTTCCAGCTCGTGCCCTCGACATATTCGCTGAGGAACAGGTCGGCGCCGCAGCGCTCGGGGCATTGGCAATCGGCCGCACACGACAGGCAGTCTTCGCCGGTATTGCAAACGCCATCGCCACACGCGGGCGGGTTCGTGTCGATCGCGACTGCCGTGTCCGTCGCGACATCGGTCTTCGTATCGGTCGCGTCGAGCATCACATCACGCGCGCTCTCGGCGCTGTCGGCGCCGTTGTCATCGCTGCCGAGGGTCCCGTCCGCGATGGTCTCACCGCCGCCTGGCGCGCTGTCCGGTGCGGTCTCGATCGGGAAGGCGGTGTCGCTGCTGCCGCTGCTGTCGACACCCGGCGTGGTCGTCGCGCCATCGCCCAGGTCGCTGAACGAGATGTCGATCACATTGGCGGCATCCGAGCCGTCCTTGAGTGGCAGCACCTCTTCGTAGCTACACGCCGCGAACACGAAGCAACCCGCGGCCAGCGCAACACGTCGTGCGAACCCTTGCATCGTCGCCATCCCCCGCGGCCCCGGTCGGAAGCCCGGATCGGACGATGGCAGAGATCGCCAGCTTGCCGCAACAACTCAGACGCAGCGGAAACCTTCGTTTCGCATTCGTCGCGAATGCCGAAACTGCAACGAAACGGCGACGAAAGCCTATGCGAATGTCTCGCGCATCCCGTCTTCGAGCGACCGCGACACGAACCCGAGGTCCTGCCTCGCAGCACTCGTGTCGTACTTGACCCAGACCGGCACCGGCATCGGCACCAGCCAGGCCGCGTGCTCGCCTTTTTCCCGCAACGCCGCAGCCATCGCCCGCATGAAGCGATACTGCGACACGGCCGGGCCCGCGATGTTGTAGGCCTTGCCCGCACTCGCAGGATTCGCGATCGCCGCAACGACCGTATTCGCGACATCGCCAGCGTGCACCCAGGGCACGCCGACTGTCGGTACCGGCTTCAGCTTGGCGCCCAAACCCTTCGTCAGGATCGCAGTCGCCTTCTCATCGCGCGACCCATAGATGGGCCCCGGTCGCAGCGTCGTCAGGGCAATGCCGTACGTGTCGGCGCGCTCCCACGCGATGCGCTCAGACAATGTCTTCGTCTTCGCGTAGCGCCAGTCGGTCGTGAAGTCCGACCAGTTGAAGCGGCGCTTGTCGGTGTCGTAGCCGCGCGTGTCCTCGCCCATCGCGGCGAACAATCGCGTGCGATAGACCGACGTGCTCGAGATGTGCACGACACGGCGTACACCCGCTTGGTGAGCGGCATCGAAGAGGTCGCGCACACCATCGCAGTTGACCCGCTCGAACGTCGCGAGGTCGGCGTCGTGGCCACCCTGCGCCGCGTTCGAGACGACTGTGTCGACGCCGCGAAAGGCAGCGACGAGGCTCGCGCGATTGGTGAGATCGGCGGCGACCATGCGCGCCCCACGCTCGACCAACCAGGCGCCTTTCGCTGGCGTGCGCACGGCGCCGATCACCTGTGCCCCGGCGGCCATCAAAGCCAGCGCGATGTGCGACCCGAGAAAGCCAGTGGCACCCGTGACGATCACGTGCTTGCCCGGCAACGTCGCACTCATCAGGCCGCCTTCGAGACGACGAGGTGCTGCTTCTTCAGGCGCTCGTAGAGCTCGGCCTGCTTGCCCTCGGGAGGCTTGCCGATCGCGTGGTCGTCGCTGCCGTCGGCGGCCGCGCAGCCGAACAACTGGAACGGGTTCTCGAGCGCGTCGATCACGCCCTTGATGCCGTGGCCCGCGTTCAAGCCGTCGTCGACGCGCTCGTCGAAGGTGAAGCGCAGCGGGATGACGCGCTTGATGACGATCTGGCTGTCCTCGACGAAGACGCGGTCCTCCATGCGGCCGACCATCATGAACAGCGGGCAGGTGCCCCACTCGTAGAGATGATGGAAGCCGGCCTTCATGCCGATCGAGCCGAGGTTGGCGACGAACATCGAGGTATAGAAGCCGTCGTTCCGGATGAAGCTGGCGGGCAGAATGTTGTAGTAATCCAGCATCTTGAAGATCTTGACAGCGACCACCATCACGGGCCGCGGGATCTTCGAGAAGAGGCCGACCTCTTTGTCGGTGTACGTCACTGCGTCCGACCGCTCGACCTTGATGCTCGCGTTGAGGGCATCGCACAGGTCTTTCAAGGACTCGGTCTCGCCGACCTCACGCTTCACCGCCGTCAGCTTCGCCGCGCGATTGAGCTTCTCGCGCTTCATCGAGAACGTCACCCACACGCCCTTGCGCTGGTACAGGCGACGGCCGACGACGAAGCGATTCATCGACGGCGTCTTGCGCATACCGTGCGCGATGCCAGCCACGATCGCGTGCTGCATGTCGCAGTGGAAGCGGCCGTTGACGACCTCGAGGTACTTTACGAGCTCGTCCGCCACCACGAAGTCGTCGTAAAGCACGAACGACTCGTTGCGGGTCGGCATGATGTGCAGCATCACCTTGCGATACGCGTGGATCTTGCCGAGCAGCTCGCCATCGGAGCGCGACGTCTTGAGCGTCAAGAGCGTCAGTACGACGAAGAAGCCACCGATGATGATGAGCCAGATCATGGGACGAACTCCGCTTTCGACCGCACGGCACGGGTGCTCGGGCCGACGCGTCGGACCATCCCCCAATGGTCCCGGGGGGTCAAGACCGTCGCACTCGTGATAGAGATCGAGCTCTTGGAGCTGCGATGCCGATCACACCCGGACTACAACGAGCCTTGGAAGCCGCCACCCTCGAAGAGGCGGCCGCCATCAAAACGCGCTTCGTTGGGCGCATCCAGGCGCTGCTCGACGCGGTGCAACCGGCTCTCAGCGCGCTCGAGCTGTCGGTCGGCCTCGGCCTCGATGCACCGGAGCGCGCCCGTTCGAGCGTCGTGTCGCGCTGGCTGTCGACCGCTCCGCGCAACCTGCGCGCGATCCCGGAAGAGCCGCTGCGCGCCCTCTTCGAGCGCTTGTTCGAAGGCCTCGCGCTGATGGCTATTGGACCGCCAGTGCGGGTCGGCGAAGGTGCGCCGCTGCGACAGCTTACATTTTGCGAGCCGTGGGAGGCACCGCGCCTCGGCGAGCACTGGGCGGTGATTCGCCTCGCGGCCGGGCCTTCGCTGCAGGCCGTGGCGGCGCCCAAGCGCGCAGACGACATCGACTGGTCGGGCGGCGCGGTCGCCCGGGCAACCGGTGCCGAGCCTGCTTCGGGGTCGAGCGGGCAACCGAAGGGAACACCTGAGGTCGACAAGCCCGGCTGGTTCTACGACCCCGAGCTGCCGCTGCGCGTCGCGCCAAGAAGGCTCGCCGATGGCATCGTGATTGCGCCGCTCGGGCTCGGCGCGATGCGCCTGTCGACAGCCTCCAAGGCGCCCGACGGCACGCCTCGCAGACCCGATGCGGGCGAGGCGGTGGCGGTCTTGCGGCGAGCGCTCGAGCTCGGCGTGCGGCTCATCGACACGGCCGACTCGTACGCGATCGACGACAAGGACCTCCATCACAACGAACACCTCATCCGGCGCGCGCTCGATGGCTGGTCGAGCCCCGATCGCGACCTGGTCGTGGTCGCGACCAAGGCCGGCCTGGTGCGTCCCAATGGCCGTTGGGCGCCCAATGGTCGCCCCGAACACCTGACCCGCGCGGCCGAGGCGAGCTTGCGCGCGTTGGGCGGCGACGCATTGTCGTTGTTCCAGTTGCACGTCAAAGACCCGCGCGTGCCGTACGAGGACTCGCTCGGCGCGCTCGCCGACCTCTATCGTGCCGGCAAGGCGAAGCGGCTCGGCGTCTGCAACGTGAGCACGCAGGACCTCGCGACCGCGCTGCGCATCTTGCCCGAGGGCTCGCTGGTGTCGGTCCAGAACGAGCTCAATCCGTTCGAGACCGCGTCGGCTCGTGGCGTCGTCGCTATGACGCGAGCGCAGGGCCTGACGCTGCTCGCGCACTCGCCGCTCGGCGGACATGCCGGCGTGCATCGCGTCATGAAGAAGGACGTGCTCGCCGAGATCGCACTGCGCCATGGGCGCGGCGGCGACGACACCGGCCGCCATCAGGTCGTGCTCGCGTGGCTCTTGTCGCTCGGCCCCCACGTCATCCCGATCTTCGGCGCGACCCGCACGTTCTCGGTCGAGTCGAGCCTCGGCGCCCTGCAGCTCGAGCTGTCGGCCGACGATCTCGCCGCCATCGACCGCGCCTTTCCGAAGGCCGCCGCGCTGCGCGACGAGGTCGCCCCCGTGCATGCGGCCGAAGCCGCGCAAGAGGTGGTCAGCGCGACCTGGGAGTCGTCACCCTTGCCACCGCCCGGCGCGACGCCCGAGGTCGTTATGATTCTCGGCATTCCCGGTGCCGGCAAGTCGACGCTGGTCGAGCCTTACATCGACGCCGGCTACGTGCGCCTCAACCGCGACGAGATCGGCGGCAAGCTGGACGACCTCGTGCCGCATCTGCGCGCGGCACTGTCGCAAGGTCGCAAGCAGGTCGTGCTCGACAACACCTATCCGAGCGCGCGTACCCGTGCCCTGGTGATCGCCGCGGCGCGTGACGCCGAGGTGCCGGTGCGCTGCCTGTGGCTCGACACGACGCTCGCCGACGCCCGCTGGAACGCGGTCCTGCGCATGTTACATCGCCACGGTCGGCTGCTGGCGCCCGACGAAATCGCGGTCCTGAGCAAGTCCGAGGCGAACACCATCCCACCAATCGCTCAGGCGATCTGGCTCAAGAACTTCGAGGCCCCCTCACCGGCCGAAGGCTTCACGTCGATCGAGCGTCGCCAGTTCGTGCGCAATGCCCGCCCCGACCGCACCCAGAAGGGATTGTTACTCGATGTAGATGGCACATTGCGCGCCACCCGCTCCGGCGAGAAATATCCGCGCGACCCCTCCGATGTGGCACTCAAACCCCATCGCCGTGAGGTCCTGCGCCGCTGGCACGACGCGGGCTACAAGCTCTTCTTCGTCTCCAACCAGAGCGGCATCGCCTCCGGCAAGGTCAGCCGCGACATCGTCGAGGCCGCCTTCGACAAGACGATCGAGCTCCTCGATCTACCCGTCACCGACATCGCCTTCTGTCCGCACCAGGCCTTCCCAGTCGCCTGCTTCTGCCGCAAGCCGATGCCGGGCCTCGCGGTCGCGCTGATCGAACGCCACGCGCTGTCTGTCGCCGACCTTGTCGTCGTCGGCGACATGAAGTCCGACGCCGACCTCGCGAGCGCCGTCGGTGCCCGCTACTTCGACGCCGACGCCTTCTTCCAAACCGACTGATTCGCTCGCGAATTCAGACAGCCGCGCGGATCGCGCGATACCCTGCGAGCGCTGCGTCGTGTCCGATGTCGCGTTGCTCGCGCTCCGAGACGAGCCACTTGTGCGCGAGCAGATCGCAATAGAGCTCGGCGGGTGAGGCGCTCGGGTCGACCTCGCGCAGCTCCGCGCTCAAGGGTCGATAGCGCTCCTCGAGCCAGCGGAAGGCGGCCGCGCCGATGTTCGCGCTGCGGTTGCGCTCATGGCCCATCTGGGCACGCAGCTCATTGATTTCGTTTATTGATGCGAGCGCCTGGTGCTCCTGCGCGACGACCCCGGTGAGCGCTTGCAGAAGCCTGCGGTGATGACTGCGGTCGGTGACCGCGACCCGCACGGTAAACGACTGGCGCTCGTCCCCGTCGGTCCCGGCGCGCGCCAACACCACCTCAGCGACGCTGAAGCCGAGCGCGTTTCAGTGCGCGCACCCGCTCACCGATGCGCAACGCTCGCGCATCGATCGTCTCGACGCGGCGCACCTCGGACCACAGCGCGAGGTAGCGGCGGCGCACCTCGGCCGCGGTCTCGAAGGCCGGATAGTCCTCGCCGAGCACGCCGACTGCGATCAAATCGAGGAGGCCACCCGCGACGTTCTCCTCCATCAGATCGATATCCGCGTTGCGCAGCCCGTCGCTCAAAGATGCGTGCACCTCGGACGTCTCGGCATCGACCAACACCGCTTGTAGCGTGCCCGCGTCGCGCACGAACAGCGTATTGAAGAGTGAGTAACCGCCGATGTGGAGCTGCACCAGCAGGCTCGCGAGCGCATCCAGCAAGCGCTCACGATGTCGCTCCGCGTCGGGCCCGCTGTTCGAGCCGAGCGGCACGAACAGCATGTGATAGGGCAGCGAGTGATCGAGGTAGCGTGTGACGAGCACGCTCATCGGTCCCTCGGACGTCTCGACCGCGAATGCGAAGCGACGAGACCGTTCATCGTGCCATCGATGACGGCGATGGCGACACCGCGTCATGCCTTGGGTGTCAGATACGCGTCGCTCTCCGCTGGCGATCGTGATGTTTGCAAAGCCGTTCGACCGCCCCGGTCCGTGGCAATGGGCGAACAGCGCCGCTATGCTCTGGCCCCTTCGGAGGTCACCTTGGATTCGAACGTCGGTCTCTTCGCTCGCGCGCTGCGCTGTACCTTGATCTGCGTCGTTGCGGGCACGGGCTGTCTCGACCGACGCGCGGGCAGGACCGGCGACGTCACGCCGAGCGATGTCGAAGTGGGCGCGCCCGACAACGACGTGACCGTCAGTAAAGAGGTCGCTACCTGCGATCCGAGCACCGCGCTCGCGCGGACTGGAGCCGTCGAATTCGACCAGCGCGACATCGCCTACGGCCCCGTCGCGCTCGATGGCACCACGCTCTACGGAACACGCGGCGGCATCAGCGCCGATGGTTCGTACCTGCCGCGCAACATCGTCGCGATCGATGTGACGACCCAGCGCGAGGTCGTGGTTGCGCCGAGCAACGAAGTGCAGAGCATCGTCGACGCGCGCGACGGCGTCATCATATACGCCTCGACATCGGCCGAGGGTCAGACGCTGACGCTGCGCTATCGCGACGTCGCGAGCGGCGCTGAACGGCTCCTACTGAAGGTCCAGGAGCCGGCCTCGACGCGACCGATCATCGGCGAATATGGCCCAGCCGGTGCGGTCCGACTCGTCGAGCGCGGCGGGGCGGTCTGGGGCGAGCAGGTCGACGCCCCCACGGGTCGCGCGAGCTCACGTGTGCGTGCCTTCGACGGCAGCGAAATCCGCACGCTCTGGGAGGGTCAGACATCTATCCATGTCCCGACACTGCGCGCCGGTCGCATGCTGTGGATCACCTACGACCCTCCCGCCAGCACGCTCTGGCTGGCGTCATTCGAAGGCGACGCGACTTCTATCGTCAAGGGCGCGCTCGAAGCGGCGACGCTCACCGATGACGCGGCCTGGTGGATCGACGCTGGTGTGCTGAGCCGCTACGACTTCGCCAGTGGCGTCAGCCAGCGCGTGGCCGATGGCCCGTGTGGCATGTTGGTCGCGGATGCCAAGCGCGTCGCGGCCGTCTGTGGCCCCCCAGGTGAGAGCGCCTACATCGCGCGACTCGGCACGCCGATGGTTTTCGAGGGCACGCGTGCGCAGCCGTTCGCGACCATCGCAAGCCTCGCCCCAGGAAAGCCGACCCGGGTTCTGGCCGGCCTCACACTGTCGAATGCGCGTGTCGCGTGGGTCGAATATCCCGAGAATGTCGGCTGCATCGGTGGCAGCGAAGAGAGTGGCGATCTGGTCGTCGCGGGGCTCGCCGCGCCGGATCGACCCGAGGTCGTCGCGACGGTGAAGTCGGGCTGCTGGTGCTGTGATGCCTATTGGGCACCGCTGCAGCTCGGCCTCGGCACGGCGACCGGAGGCGATACGGTCGCGTGGAACTATGCTCTCGTCCAGTCGGACTTGCCGAGCCGTAATGGTGCCGCAGTCGGCTGGGGCCTCTTCGACACCTGCCGCTGAGCGGCCTCCCGCGCACGGGGCGTAACGCCCGAGCGGGGCTTGTCAGCTGTTCCGTCTTGCCACGTGCGAGGTGGTCATGCGTGTGTTGCGCCTGCAGCGGATCGCATCACGACCGCCCACAGAGCCATTCTTCGGCACATGGCAAGGGGCTTGCTCAGAGTTTGCGCAGCACCCGTTAGCTCGGGGCCGGCAGCGAGCTGCCTCACTCAACAAGTCACGGAGCAAGGTATGCTTGGCTGGGCCCTTCTCTTCTTCGTCATTGCGTTGGTCGCAGCGCTCTTCGGTTTCTCGTCGATTGCGGTGGGTGCCGCCGGCATCGCGAAGATCCTGTTCGTGGTCTTCCTCGTGCTCTTCGTCGTGAGCTTGCTTTGGGGGATCGTGCGCGGGCGACGACCACAGAGCTGACGACTCCTCGGAATCCCACGCGTACCAAAGTCACCCTCGAAGCACCAGAGGAGCACGCGCCATGAAGCTAGCGACTACCTTGTTCTTTCTTGTTACTGGTTCGACCGCCCTCATCAGCCAGACCAGCTACGCGGAAGAAGGTAGCATGCATCGAGTTGGCCACGGCCGTGACGGCTTGACCTTCGGCCTCGGCCTCGGCGGCGGAGACCTTGGTTGCTCCGGCGACGGCTGCGACGACTTCACCGAGGCCGGCAGCTTCAACGTCTTCATCGGTGGCATGGCGGCTGCCGACCTCGCGGTCGTGTTCGACGCCTGGTGGATGGTCCACTCCGAGGACCGCCTCGACGTGAGCCAGGGCATCATGACGGCGAACGTCAAATACTGGCCGGTCAACCACCTCTGGCTGCGCGGCGGTCTCGGCGTGGCGCGTGCCGCGTACAAGTACGATGGCACGTTCATCGACGCTGAAGACCACACGGAGTGGGTGCCTGCCTTCGCCGTCGGCGTGGGCGTCGAACCGATCGCGACCGACACACTCGGCCTCGACATCAAGCTCGAGTACGGCACGGGCTTTTACTCCGATGGCGACACGCGCATCCACAGCCTCGCGTTGAGCCTGGGCCTGAGTTTCTATTGAGCTTCGGGACGGAGTCGTGGAAGCTCGACTTCTAATCGAATCGACATCTGGAGCACACATGAACACCCCGAACTGGACCACGACCGACTGCCCACCCGCCATCGCATCGCTGCCCGTAGCGATTCGCAGGGCGGCCCTGCGCTACGCCAACGCGGAGCTCGAGGGTGGCCGCAATCCTGAGCGGGCATTGTCGTTTGGCATCGCACGCGCGATGGCGACCGATGATGACGTGCTCGGCGAGGACGCGACTGGGATCTTCATGCAGCCCACCGATGCAGCGTGGGTCATCTTCTCGGATGCAGGCGAAGAGCGGTACACGTTCACCGACTACGAGGACGCGCTGCGGCGCGCGGGGGAGATCGCGCGCGCCCGTAGCCTGCCGCTGGTCGTCGTCAACGGCGAGGGCGGCGTCATCGAGAGCTGGGAGTTCTCACATACTGGCAGCGACAATGAGCTGCACCTCCAGCCCAGCACCGACGGGTGGCTCGTGAACGGGCCCGACGGACTCGCCGAGTTCGTGACGCGCAAGGAAGGCTTCGTCGCCGCCCGTAAGCGCGCCAAGGAGCTCGATGTCGACCTGGTGATCCACCATCGGGGTGGTGCAGTCGAGCGGCGCACGCGCTTCGCGCAGACCGCCTGACCTTGCGGGTGCTGCCTCAGGGCAGCACCACGCCCGACCAGAGGCCGAGGCTGGCGCGGCGCAAGTCGATGAAATTATATATGTCCGTGTACAGCGCGAGGGGCATCGACTGGTCGAGATAGGTTGTCCTCGCGATAGTGGACCGTCGTCTCGGAGGCCTCACCGCCAAAGAAGCGCTCGCCCCAGACCGACAGGATCAGGTCGACCTCGGCGCGATAGAGGCGATGACCAGTGCTTGAACGCGTCGGCCGGATTGCGAGCCATTGCACAACGACTGCGGTCGTTGTCGACCGTGGGCGGTTCGGGCGTCGTCGGGTCGACCAGCGACTTGCGCAAGGCATCCCAGGTCGCCTGGCGCACATCGCTGACGCGCAGGTCGTCGAGTATCAATTTCGCTGCCCTACCTGGCGGCAACAGCGCGAGCGACAGGACAAACGTCGCGTTGCCTTCGCGAATGAACGAACAAAATCTCGTTGATCGGGAAATTGCTGTGATTGACGAGCTGGTAGCTGCGCTTCAAAGCGCTCCAGTCCCCGGCGCGCCGCAGCGCAACGGCACCTTCTCGCTGGTTGGTGCTCGTAATAGACGAAGCGCTCGGACTCACGCGCGCTGTTCACCCACAAGCTTCCTAGCGCACGTGCGGCCGTGACCCAGGTGTCGGGAGCGTTGACTGCGAAGGTCGGGCTCGGCCCGAGGTCGAGCCGATTCCAGACCAGTTGTCGCAGCGGGTCCTGCCCGAGCGCATCGACGTCCGGAAACCAGGAGCTCGCGCGGCCCGCCGCGAAGCCGACTTCAATGCCGACCGGGATCCGCGCCCGCTCGCCGCGGGGCGTCCTACGACCCATGCGAGGGAAAGTTCTAGTCGGCGACACTACAGAGCAACCACGCCTCGAGGCGCGCGCGGTCTTCCTCCGAGACGCCGCCAGCCGGTGGCATGTCGGGCTGGTCGCCCGTGGCCTTGAACAGGATCCGCGCGCGCTGGGCGACGACATCAACAAGCGTGTCGAACGTCACCGACTCGGGGGCATCATGGCGGTCGACAGAGGTGCTCGCATGGCAGGGCTGGCAGTTCTCGACGAGGAAGCCTTCGCCGAAGTTGTTCCAGGTCGTGACCGGCGCGTCAGCGCACCAGTCGGGCGGCGGCAGGATGATGGGCTCGACCGCGCCCTGGTCACAGCCACCCGCGAGGACGATGAGCAGCCAATACGGGATCTTCAAGCGAGGATCCCGACGAGCGGCTCGACCGTCGGCCCGAGCACCGATGGATCGAGATCGGCCAGCGCCATCAGCGTCGCCCCGAGCTGAGTCGGTGTCGGCGCCGCCCGGGCCGCGTCGGTCTCGCCGGTCGCCGGGTCGACGCCAAGGCCACGGTAGCCCGCGTCGTAGCCACCGATGGCGCGGCCGCCGGTGATGCCGTCGCCGAACAACACGACGCTCGTCCACGGCCAGTGATCGCGCCCATTATCCGCGTTCAACTGCGGCGTGCGCGCCATCTCGGACAGCACGACGACGACGGTCTCGCTCGCGAGCATCCCCACATTACTTTGACCTGCAAGTATCGGCGCGGGCGTCGTCGCCAGCCGCGACGCGAGCCGGTTCATGCCCGCGAAGAACGCCTCCCAGAGCTGCGATTGCTGGTTGTCGCTGTCGGTATGCGTATCCCAAGAGACCGGCGGCGAGATCGTCACGCACTGCGCCACGCCGCGCCCGAGGGCCTGCACCGCGAGCTCTATCTGCGACTCGAAGCTGCCATCGGCCGCGAACGAGAGGTCGCCGCGCAAGGCCTCGAGCTGACTCGCGCGACCGAGCGCCGACGGCAGATCCGCGCGCGCCTCGCCGACCGCGTCGGCCCACGCGCGCGTTCGGCGCCGCACGAAGTCGTCGACCTTGTCGCGCGTCGGATTCTTGAGCGGCGTCAGCCCGATGTCCGACGCCCCGAGGATCGACGCGTCGACCAAGCCCTGCAGCTGCCCCGTCGCCCCGGCGCGCGCGACCAACGGCGCCAGCGCCCCCGGATAGACGGGCCCCGCCAACACCAGGTGGGGCAGCGGATCGGCGGCCCCCACCTCGGACAAGCGCGTCGCGAAGTCGGCCCCACCGCCGGTCGCGCTGCCGGTCATCATCGTCACCTGACACACGTCGTGGGCCACGCTGCGCACGGCGACACCGTGGACAATCGCAGTGCGCGCCGCGTGCGCCTCGAAGAACGCGCGCACCGACGGACGCTGCGCCGAGTCGACCAGCTTCAGGCCGCCGATGGTCGTTGCGCTCGATGCGATTGGCATTGCGATGTTGCTCTGACCGAACAGCGGCGTGAGCGCGTTCAACGGATCCCAGCCGCCCTGATTGACGACGAAGATAAAGCGCTTCTTGGCCCCGGCCGGGGCTGCGAGCGCGCGTCCCATGAAGCCGGGCAAGGCGCTCGCGAGGCCGGCCCCGAGGGCGATGCCGGCGAGACCGAGTACGCCTCCACGAAGGAACGCGCGACGATGTACTGCAGAACGCTTGCGATCGAACATGCGGCGCTCCTAGTAGAAGACCATCTCGGGATCGCGCAAGAGCGCCGTCAAGACCGCCGCCCAGGCCCGCGCCGGTGACCTCTCGACCGCGTACGCGCCATCCCAGAGGAGCAACGTCTCACGCACCTCGAGCCCGTCGGGCAGGACCTTGGTGCCGAACAAGCGATGATGCAGGAACACCGCCTGGGCCCGCATCGCCGGGTCGTCGACCGCAGGCCCGGACGGCACAGCGGTCGGCTCGACCTCGGTGAACAAGGCGCGCCGATCGGGCGGTTCGACCGGGTTGTCGACCGCGTACAAGGCCGCCGCCTCGGCGGTCCGCTCCCACACGAGAGCCATTGTCGCGGTCGGCGTCTTTGCCGGGTCGGCACCGGCGCGACCGTCGCCACCACCGGCCAGGGTGCGCAGCCCGGTGAAGTCGGTCGCGAGCAGGTCGACCCCGCCGCTCGTGAAGCGGAAGCCGGTCAGATCCCAGAGCACGTCCGACCACATCTCGGGCGGCACTACGCGCGCCGGCTCGGCCGGCTCGGCCAGCGCGTAGCGCGGGTCGCTGACTATCGCGCGCACCAGCGTCTTGAACGTCAGGCCGCCCGCGAGGAACGCCTCGCGTGCCCGCGTGAGCTGGTCCAACACCAGCGGGTCACGCTTGTCGGGTGGGCGCCGCATGATCAGCTCGAAGCCACGCTCGACCGCGCACTCGACGAAGCGTGGATCGCGCGCAATCTGGTGGCCGAGGTCGCTCAGCGTGTAGCCCGGGCGTCCATAGAAGGCGGGCGGCAGCTCGGTCATGCCGACCCACTGGCGCTCGCGCTCGGGGTGGTAGCGCAACATCTCGGACGCGGTCTTGTCGGTGTACTGGAAGCCGGCGAGGTAGCTCGCGAGCGGGTCGAGGCCGGCGTGGCAACCGATGCAGCCATCGTTGTCGCGGACCGCTTCGCGGATGCCTTCTTCGTCGGTGAGATCGATGTCGCGCGGGAAGTCGACCGGCCTGTCGAGGAAGTCGGCGCACAGGAAGATGCGCGCGACCGCGTTGGCGCGACCGCGACCGTAGTTGACGCCGTCGGATAGGTAGCGCCACCACAAGGCGTTGGTCGAGAGCCAGCCGGCGGGCGGGCGGCCGTCGGTGTAGTGGGCGACGCGCCAGCCGTCCATCCCGGTGCTCGCATCGCCCGTGTAGGCGACCGGGAAGATGTCGGCCAGGCGCGCATCCACCATGGTCCAGTCGGCGGTGACAAGCTCCGTCAGCGGGCGGTCCTTGGCGACGATGCGCGCCAGCATCATCAACGGCTCTTCGCCGATCGATGCAAAGAGGCGCGCCTGGTCCTCGGGATCGGTGCCGAGCATGTCGGCGCTGATCGGAAAGTCCTCGACCCGCGTGCGCGTAACGTTCGCGTAGAGGTCGCGCGCGCGCGCGGCGAAGCGTGGGTCCGCCAAGAACGCCTCGCGCAACGTGGTGAGGGCTTCGCCCGGATCGGCCTCGACCTGGGCGTACTCCTCGGGCGTCGGACGCACGCCGCGCAAGTCGAGCGACAGCCGCAGCAAGAGTTGGTTGGGCGTCAGCTTCGGCGCGGTCGCCGGGTCGACCCCGGGCGTGAAGACCTCGGAGAAGCCGGGCACCGGTCCCGCATCGGCTTGCAGGATCGGGCGCTGCGTCGCCGCGTCACCGCACGCGATACTTTGAGCACAAAGCAATACCGCGAACCCGCCCCTCATGGCGTCGCCTGCTTCAAGAAGGGGCGCGCGTCGACGCAGGTGGCGCCCACCTCGGCGCCACGAAACCAGGTGACGCCGCAGCCATCACAGAGGTCGGCGGGGGTGTCGGCGTCCTCGTCGGAGGGCCCGTCGAAGTAGACGTCGTACCAGTTGCCGTCCTCGCCGCGCACGCTCGCGCCGCCGCCGAGCTCACGCTCGCACGAGGCACCGGCGAGCGCTTGGCGCGCGGTGAGGTTGTCGAGCGAGACGGCCGAGACGCCAGCCGGGAAGTCGAGCCCCGCGATGCCGCCCGCGACCGTGACGTTCCTGCCCCCGGTCGGGGTGTAGACCCAGCCGTTGATGCTCAGCGACGGGCGGCGCGAGCCATCGAGCCAGGGGCTGTCCGGTGCGCGTGGGCCCCCGGCGAGGAACGTCCCGTCGATCACGCCGGCGACCGAGGTGAGGTCCTGGGCCGTGCCGAGGTAGGCGCCGGCCTGCCCGGAGCCTTCGAGGAAGGTGCCGTCAGCGGCTTCGATGCGGCCGCTGAGGTTGACGTCGAAGCCATCGAATGTGCCGAACTCGTTCGTGAACTTGTCGTAGATCGAGACCGACCCGTAGCCTGAGAACATCGTACCGTCCGACGCCGTGCACTCGCCCTGCCAGTAGAACCCGGTCGCCGTATCGTAGTCATACGTGAGGAAGAACGGGCAACCGGTCGGGTCGCCGCTGCCGGTCTCGGGCGTCGGGTAGAGGAGCTGATGGAGCTGCAGGACGACTTCGGGCTTCAGCTCGAGCGCCGCCGTCATCGCCACCTCGACCGCCTTCTGCAAGGCCGCGGGCTGTAGCGACGGGGTCACCTCGTCCTCGTCGTCGGGATAGATCCACGGCGTCGGCGCATCGGGTCGCGACGTGTCAGCGACCTCTGCGTCGATCGCGTCGTTACCGGTTCCTTCGGCGCCTTCGTCACAGGCGGCGAAGGAGACTCCACATGAGAGCATGATGAGCGCAAGACGGTTCATGGGCGGCACCCCCGAGCCAAGGTCCCGCGACGGGAACCAAGGTGAGTGTATGCTGGCCAGTGCGTCGCCGCAAAAGCTGGGCGGGCGCGTTCGTGGGATCGAACACACGCCGTTGCTGTGGCAGTATGGAGCACCGATGAACACCGCCGCACAGCAGAGAACGTCGATGTCCGGGTTGCCCACTGCATGACCCGCCCTGCCCTCGACCCACGCACCCTGCCCGAGCTCTACGACATCCGCGCCTGGCTCGGTGCCGCGGAGCCGCGCCAGCGCGAGATCCTGCAGGCGGTGGCACGCGCCTTCGGGCCGGATCTCGAGGTCGTCTACGGCGACCCCGACCCGCGCACGCGCATCGGTGAAGACGCCAGCGCCTACGCGAACATCTCGTTGCAAGGTGGCCTGCGCATCGAGCACGGACCGAGTGGGCTCCTCTTCTGCCTCGTGCCGGGCGGCCAGACCGCGATTGGCCTCTCCGATCCCGAGCTCGCGATGTTCGACGAGCCGGAGCTGCTCGACTCGCCGCGCGCGCCCGACCCGGAAGACCTCCAGTTGCTGCACGCGCACGCGCCGTTCATGCGCGGCGCCCAGGCGAACACGGTGTGGCGCGCGGTCGCGCCGTTCCTCATGGCCGAGGCGCCGCTGTCGGCGTACCAGCTCGGCCAGCTCGCGCTGTTGCCGCTGACGTTCTCGCGGACCGCGGGCATCGCCCTGGACGTCGCGGGCGACGCCGAGCGGGTCGGCTTCACGACGGCCCATGCGCTGGCCGACCTGAGTGCTCCGCTGCGCCTGCCGACCGAGACCGAGTGGGAGCATGCGTGTCGCGCCGGCACCAGCGCGCCCTTCCCCTTCGGTGACGAGCCGCCGCATGGCCTCTCCGATTGGCTCCACGCGCTCGGCCTCGCGGCCCTGGGACACTTCCCCGAAGCGACCGCGAGCGCCTGGCGCCGCCACCTCGAAGCAGGCATCGCCGCGCCCGCATCGGGTGGGACCGGCGAGCCCGAGCTGAGCTCGCTGCTCGGCGTCGTCAAAGGTGGCGCGGCGCTACACCTGCCGTGGCGTCCAGGTTCCGGCGGGTGGCTCAGGCTCTTGTGCGCCTGGCGGGCGACCTGGGTGCGTGACCGCGAGCCGGTAGCGTTCCGGCCCGTGATGTCGTTGCCATGCGCACCACCCCAAGCGACAGCCGCGCCGCGCCGGCCGATGCCTCCGTGGCGCATGGCACGCCGCACGTCGGAGCTGGTAGGGCGCTTCCTGCATCCCGATCCCGAACAGCGCAGGACCGCGCGGGACGAGCTCGCGCGGCGCATCTCGGGCTTCGGCAGGTGGACGGGCCAGGGTGCCATCGCGTTGCCGTGGCTGGCCGAGCTGGTAACGCAGGAGCCGATCCCCGATCGTCATCGCCTGCTCGTGTTGATCGCCGATCTGGTCGCGGGCGATCACGCGGCGACCTCGACGACGGGCCTCGACCGTACGCTGCCGTATGTTGCGGAGACCGCCTCGCACGCGGCCGCGCGCTCACTGCGCCAGAACCTGGTCGAACGGCTGCCACGCCTCATCGGGATGAGCAGCGACATCGATGCGCGGCTGCGCGCCGCGATGCCGCTGGTGGCGACGTTGCTGCCCGAGAGCGAAGCGGTCGCGCGCGGTCCTCTCAGCGCGGCGCTCGCGAAGGAGACCGTCGCGGCCGCGCGTGCGAGCCAGCTCATCGGCATCGGTCGCCTCGATCGATATGCGCGCAAGAGCCCGAGCCGCGCCCACTTCGGCGATGCCTCACCGCTCGTAGCAGGCGCCGCGAGGCTCGCCGCCTTGTTCGCCGACCCGCGCGCCCTGGCCGGCGAAGAAGGGCCGCTAGCGGCCGACCACGAAGCTGCGTTGGTCGCGTTCATTCGCTGCGAGGTCGAGCGCGACGCCTTCCCTTGGCACGATGGCCGGCTCGCGGCGTTGGTCGCGCGCACCCTGGTTGATTGTCTGCCCGACGGCGGCATCATCGGCGGGCTGATGTTCGCGCGCCTCGTGCGCGAAGGCGGCCTCGCGAGCGATGAACGCCTGTCGACCTGGGCCGAAGGTGCGGTGAGCATCGCGCTGACCGGGCAGAACCGACGCCACCTCGACGTCCTCGACGAGCGCCAGTGGCAGATCGTCGCGGACCTCTCGCGCCGCGACTTCCCCGGGCTCGCACCCGTCTGGCGCCAGGCTGGCCTGCCGGCAGACATGGGACAACGCCGCACCCTGGTCGTGCGCCACCGCGGCCGGCTCTGAGACGTCCTACGGCGCTCGCTACGGTCTACCGTAGCCGAGCCCGACGTGCCCGACCTTCGCTACGGTAGCCGTGTCCGCGCCGACCGTCGGTAGTGTGTGTAGCGACTCGGCGCGACGCTCGCACCGGCCACTCATGCGGCCACGCGGGTGGCACGGCCATTGCTCAGGCCCGCTTCGTCCGCCACCACGTCGAGGCCCGCGATGAAGAACCTGACCGTCCGCAGCAACAAGCACCTCTCGACCCTCTTCGGCCTCGTGCTGGCGATCAGTGCAACGACCATCGGCTGCGACGCCGCCACCGGCAGCGACCCGGCGACGATGCAGAAAGCGGACTACGACCAGGTCGCCAACGCGCTGAACGCGCTGGTCCTCGACGAGAGCAACGGCCAGCCGCGCGCATTCGCCGGCGCCGCCCAGATCGCCAAAGGCATCGTGCCGACCGACTACCATGTCGCCGGCGAGGTCGCCCTGGCTGAGGTTCACGGCAGCGAGTACAGCCTGTCGGCGGTCTGCAGCGACGCGCTCGGACGCGGTGCCATCTGCGGTGACGACGCGGCCGAGGCCTACGTCGCGGCGACCTGGTCGGGTGAGGCCGCCGACCTCGACGCCGACTGGACCGTCGTCGACCTCGACCAGGACGTGATGGTGCTCGCCGGCAATGCGACCGCGACCGCCACGATCGCCGACGACGACGACGCCGGTTGGCGCCTCGACTACCGCGCCAAGTACGACGTCGGCCTCGACGCCGTGACCCGCCGCGTCGTCTCGGGCCGCATCGACTACGCGATCACCGTCGAGCGCCCGCTGAAGACCGGCTCGACCTTCGTCGCGGTCGATGCCCGCCTGACCTTCGCGGCCAACGGCAGCGCAACCCTCACCCTCGATGGCGACCACGTCTACCAAGCGAACTGATTCGAGTGGTTGCCGTCCGGCGACGATCGCCTCCGCGCGATTTTGACAAGCGACAGCAGTCTACGTCTCATGCGCCATGGCCTCACATCACAGCCCGCTCGCGTCGTCCGTCTTTGCTGCAACCATCGTCGCCACCTGTGCCGCGCTCGTCGGCGTCGGCGTTGCGGCCGAGCCTGGGAAGGAGGGGCGCGTACTGCCTTCGCTGGTGAAGCAGACGCTCTGGAAATATGCCTGCGATCTGCCGAGCAATGACTGGGACGTCGACTGCACCGCCAACAGCGATCCGAACAAGTGCACGTGGAAGCACGGCAATGGCGAAGGCTTCGAGCCGAAAGACGACGCCATCATCCACCGCACGGTCAGCAGCGGCTTCATCTGGAGCATGCTCTCGCCAACCAATACCGAGCTGACCCTCGGCACCTACCCCGACGACAGCGAGGAGAGCACAGCGACCTTCCTGTTTCGCCTCGTCTCGGGCCTCGAGCTCACCTTGCCCGATGTCGATGGCCAGCCGTTCCGCTTGAACCCCGCGGCCATCGCTTGGGCCGAACGCGAGCTCGTGCCCGCCCCGGGCGAGCGCTTCTGCGGCGAAAAACACACCGCACAAGAGCTCTATGACCGCGGCTTCAAGCAGTCGACGCGCGCGTTCACCCTCGCCCTCGCAGACCTCGCCAAGTCCGGCACGCTCAAGAAGGTCAACCTCGCCCGCCTCACCAAAGAGCGTGGTGAGCGCCGCGGTGGCTATTGGAACACCTGCCGCGCCTTTGCGACCGCCAACAAGAAGACCTACGACCAGTCCACCCTCGCCGACGCCTGCTTCTTCTGGCTGCGCCGCGGCGCCAGCAGTGCCCTACCCGAGCTCGCCATCTTCACGGCGCATGTCCTCGAGAAGTACGATCCCACCTTCTACGCGACCCACGCCAAGTCGTTCGCCAAGGCCGCCGGAGCCGCACCCGTGGCCGTCAAGAAGCTCCCCTGACGATCCGACGAGACACCTTGCGACCGCAATGGACCGCAACGCGAGTCGTGCAGCCAAAGTCGTGACAGCGGCGCCCGGAAGGTGCGATAGGACGTTCAGGATTCGCGAGTGAAAGTCACATTGCGGTGACTTGCTTACGGATTCGCGTGGCCAGCCTGACTTCGTCCGGCCTTCGCTCACGAATTCGAGGCGACGCCCGGTGAAAGCGGATGCGTCGCAAGCCGCCAGAGTAACTCTCGGGATCAGCCATGAACGTCATCACACGGGTGTGCCCTCAGTGCGGCAACGCGACCCAGCAAGCGGTCTGTTCGGTCGATGGCTGGTCGACGGTTCCGCAGGCGCTGCTCGCCGATCGTGGGATCGCGTTGGGCGCCGTGCTGCTCGACCGGTTCAGGGTCGGCGCGTTGCTGCGGGTCGATGGTGCGGTGGCGATCTACGGCGGCCTCGACCAGAAGACCGCGCTGCCGGTGCACATCAACATCATCCCGATCCCGTCGGGTACGCCGCTCGATGTCGTCGGGCGCATGCAGCGCGCGGCGCGCACGCTCGAGACGGTGCGACATCCGACGCTGGTGTCGGTGCTCGCGACGGGCACGACCGAGCGCGGCGATCTCGCTATCGTGTCCGAGCGGGTGAGCGGCCCGACGCTGGCCGACAAGCTGCGCATCGCGCCGCTCGCGCCGACGCGTACGGCGGCAATGGGACACGCGCTGTTCGCGGGGCTCGAGGTCGCGCACGCGGCGGGTGTCGCGCATCACGACCTGTCACCGGAACGCATCGTCGTGCCGACTGACGAGCGGGTCGTCATCGACCGGATCGGGCTGTTCGACCTCTTGCGCATGGCGCGCCCGGAGAGCGACGACGCGCTGTTACCGCACGGGCTCGCGTATGGCGCGCCGGAGCTCGCGCGCGACAAGCTGGTCACGCGCCAGGCCGATGTCTACTCAGTCGGTGCCATCCTCTATGAGTCGTTGACGGGCAAGCCGGTCTTCGACGAGGCGACCCCGGCCGACCGGCTGGTCGCGCACCTCACGCGCGAGCCGGAGCAGCCGACCGTCAATGGCGTCCCGATGGAAGGCCCGCTGGTCGAGCTCATCCTGCACTGCCTCGTGAAAAAACCGTGGAATCGCCCCGATGGCGCGGGTGCCGCGCGCATCGCGTTCGAGGGTGCGTGCAAGGGCCCGGTCGCCTGGCCGGTCGAGAACACGCCGCTGCCCGAGGTGCCACAGCCGGAGATCCTGTTGACGCGCCCGTTCCCCGCTGCCGAACTCGTGCCGCCGCCGCTGATCACGCGTGATGCCGGCCGACCCCGGGTCGAGGCGCGCACGCAGCCGTTCCTGTCGCGTGTCGGCCCGCTGTCGCCACGTCGCAACAGCCGTCGCGCCGTGTGGCCGTGGCTCGCGCTGGCGGCGCTGAGCGCCCTTTGTGCGTGGCCGATCATCGCGTCTATCGGGGGCAGTGGCAGGGCGCCCATGACAGCCGAGCGTAACACCGCCATGGCCCTGGAACGGCCGACGGAGCTCGCCGCCGAGGCGAAGGCCGCCGCTGACGCGAAGATCGCCGCTGACGCGCAAGTCGCGGCCGAAGCGAAGATCGCCGCTGACGCGCGAGTCGCGGCCGAAGCGAAGACCGCCGCTGACGCGCAAGTCGCGGCCGAAGCGAAGATCGCCGCCGACGCGCGAGTCGCGGCCGAGGCAAGAGCAGCAGCGGATGCCCACATAGCTGCCGAGGCAAGAGCAGCAGCGGATGCCCACATAGCTGCCGAGGCAAGAGCAGCAGCGGATGCCCACATAGCTGCCGAGGCGAAGGTCGCGGCCGACGCGAAAGCGATCGCAGCCAAGACTGCCGAGGCGAAGGCCGCGGCCGTGACCGCACGCGCCAAGCAGCTGGCCGCGACCAAGCCCGCGAGCGACGTAACGCCCGCCGGCACCTGGAGCGAGCGCAAAGCCGAAGTCGACGCTCATACCCGCGCCGCAGAAGCCCGCCGCATCGAGGCCAACGCCCGCTGGCAGGCGAAGGTCGAAGCGACGCGCCAGCCGACCGACGTGAAGCCGGGTACCTCCGCGACCACCCGAGGCACGGCTGCGACCGGTGGCCCCGACCTGTCGCCCGACCGCAGGGACACGCCGCCCGCGGCCGCGTTCCGACGCCTCGCGGTCAGCTCGACTCCGAGCAACGCGAAGGTCACCGTCGATGGCCGCGTCGTCGGCTACACCCCCGCGGTACTGACCTGGGCACCCGGTGGCCAGGGGCGCGCGGTCGTGACGCTCGAGGGCTTCGAGCCGCGCTCGGTCGACTTCGACGACAAGGCGAACGGCCGCTCGTTGATGCTCGATCTGGTCAAGCGCAAGTAGTCAGCGGGCGTCTTCAATAGCCGCCACAACCCGTGTACGGTGCGCGCCCCTCGTCCCTTCGATGGAGGCCGCACATGCGCCGCATCACGCTCGTCTTCGCTTCGCTCCTCTCGCTCGGCCATCTGACATCGGCTCACGCAGCCGATCCGGTTGGCCCGGCCGATCCGGTCGGACCGCCGCTTGGCAAACACCCGTTCGGCGTCCGCGACCTGATCGCGTTCGATCGCATCGGCGAGCCCGCGGTGTCGCCCGACGGAAAGCTGGTCGTCTACGGTGTGAGCCGCCTCGATCTCGCCGCCAATCGCCGCCGCAGCGACCTGTGGTTGGTCGCCGCCGCCGGTGGCGAGCCGCGCCGCCTGACCAGCCACGAGGCCAGCGACAGCAGCGCCACCTGGGCCCGCGATGAGGCCGGCCGCGCATGGATCATGTTCCTGTCGTCGCGCTCGGGCAGCTCGCAGGTCTGGCGCATCTCGCCCGACGGAGGCGAGGCGGAGCCCGTCACGCAGCTGCCGCTCGATGTCGGCGCGTTCATCGTGGCACCGGATGGCAAGCACCTGGCGCTCGCGCTCGAGGTGTTCCCCGACTGCGCCGACCTCGCGTGCACACGCGACCGCAGCGACGCGCTGGCCAAGCGCCAGGCGAGCGGAAAAATCTACGACGAACTCTTGTTCCGCCACTGGGACACCTGGGCCGACGGGCGCCGCAATCACATCGTGGCCGTGCCGCTTGCGGGTGGCGTCGCGACGACCAATGCGGCCGTCGACATCATGCGTGGCGTGGTCGCCGACAGCCCCGGCAAGCCCTTCGGTGGCTCCGAAGAGCTGACCTTCACGCCCGACTCGCAGGCGATCGTATTCGCCGCGCGAATCGCCGGCCGCGAAGAGGCCTGGTCGACGAACTTCGATCTCTACGTCGCGCCGATCGACGGCAAGACCGCGCCGAAGAACATCACTCCCGCGAGCCCCGGCACCGACTCGGCGCCGCTGTTCTCGCCCGATGGCAAGACCCTCGTGTGGCTGTCGATGCCGCGTGCCGGCTACGAATCCGACCGCTACCGCATGATGGCGCGTGATGTATCCGCAGGCATCTCTGGCGCCGGCGACCGCGAGATTGCCGCGAATTGGGATCGCTCGCCCGGGGAATTGGCATTCTCGGCCAATGGCAAGTCACTCTTCGCGACCGCCGATGACCTCGGCAATCGTGGCCTCTTCGCGATCGACGTCGCGACCGGCAAGGTCAAGTCGCTCTCCCCGACCGCTGGCACTTTCGGTGCGCCGCGCGTCGCCGGCCAGGGGCTCATCGTGATGCGCGACGACCTCGGCACCCCGGCCGAGCTGTACGCGCTCGGCAGCGACGGCAAGGGTCTGCGCGCGCTCACGCACCGCAATGGCGCGCGTCTCGCTGACACCACCCGCGGTGACTTCGCGCCGTTCACGTTCGCCGGTTGGAACGACGAGACCGTGCACGGCTGGATTGTGAAGCCAGTCGGCTACGACGCGCCCGCCAATGCCGGCAAGAAGTGGCCGGTCGCCTTTATTATCCACGGCGGACCGCAGGGATCATTCGGCAATCACTTCCACTATCGCTGGAATTCGCAGGTCTATGCGGCCGCCGGCTATGCCGCGGTGTTGATCGACTTCCACGGCTCGACCGGCTACGGCCAGGCCTTCACCGACAGCATCGGCGGCGACTGGGGCGGTAAGCCCCTCGAAGACCTGCAGAAGGGCCTCGCCGCTGCGCTCGCGAAGGAGCCGCGCTTGGACGGCGAGCGTGTCTGCGCGCTCGGCGCGTCGTACGGCGGCTACATGGTCAATTGGATTGCGGGCGCGTGGCCCGACCGGTTCCGCTGCCTCGTCACGCACGATGGCAATCTCGATGAGCGCATGGCGTACTTCAATACCGAAGAGCTGTGGTTCCCCGAGTGGGACCATCGTGGTCTGCCGTGGGAGCACCCCGACCACTTCAGCAAGCACAACCCCATCGACCTGGTCGACAAGTGGAAGACGCCGACCCTGGTCATCCACGGCGGCCAGGACTTCCGCGTGGTCGACACCCAGGGCATGGCGACCTTCACGGCCTTGCAGCGCCGCGGCATCCCGAGCCGTTTCCTCTACTTCCCGGACGAGAACCACTGGGTCCTCAAGCCCGCGAACTCGATCCTATGGCACGACACGGTGCTCGAGTGGCTCGCGCGCTGGACGCGCTGATAACGGGTCAAAGCCCGACGCGCGTGTCGACGCGTGCGACACTGGTTTCTTTGGGAGTCGGCCCTCGGTAGCGTCCCCGTCGCGACAACGACAGGAGCAAGACATGGCGACGAGACCTCGCGCAACGGCAGCAGTTCTCACTGCATGTCTATCTTGGCTCGTCCTCACCGCTGCGCCCGCCCGCGCCGAGTCGGTGCCGAACACATGTAGTGCCAGCTGGTGGACGCTCGGGATCATCCCGTCGCAGCTCGTCACCGAGCGAACGTTGCCGACTATCGCCGTGCCTGCGATCTGGACAGGCGACGTTGCGACAATGACCGAGGCCGAGCGCACGGCCTTGTCGGTCGAAGTCCGGGACGAATTGGGCATGCCCGTTGCCGGCACTATCGGCATTGGATTTCTCGACGGCCCCTGGCGCGACACAGGACTCTCCTATTCAGGTTGGGGGCGGCCAGACAGGCTGCAAAACAATGCGTGGTGGCGGCCGACGCAAGACCTGGCCCCTGGCCGGTACACGATGCACACCGTCATTCCCCCGCCATCAGGACCGAGCTATCAGGGATGCAGCTACGGGTCATACACGTCCGATCTCGGCTTCGAAGTCAGACCCGAATTGCCTATCCCCGAAGTCGAGGTCACCTACTCGTTGCAGGTCAAGCCAACCGACTATATCTCGCAGAGCACCGATTGCTCGGACCGCGCCGATATCGCCTATTGCACCTATCATCCGGATATCTGCTGCTGGTTCAACGATGGCTTTACGCACAAGGTCAGCTTCGCATGGAAGCACCTGCCGCCTGGCTGGTCCTTCTATCACGTGCTCGAACTCGACTACGACTCGATTGGCTATCCCTATGAACCGCAATCCGTGCTGCAGCATCCATTTCCCTACGTCTTCGAGGGAAGCGAGCCCTACGCGCTGGAACAGAGCTTCAATCCCGCACCGTGGCTCGACGAGTCTGAAGAACTCCGTGTAGCCGTTGGCGGGCTGGGTCGACCAGGTGGCGTCGGAGAATACGAAGTCGACAGTTCCGCCCAGCGTCGGAATCACTTCTATTGCGTCGCCCAGGCGCGCGTCGACAACGTCGCCAACGCCAGCCTCCCCGAAGTTTGTCACAGCTCGCCGATGTCGCCCGGGGTCAATCTCGATTGTCGTCACGCGACCACCCGTGCGCAGAGCGGCCTTCGCAAGCCAGAGAGTTGAGTGTCCAGTCGACGTGCCGATCTCGAGGATGTGCTTGCATTCGCAAGCGAGCACCAGGCGCTCGAGCTCCTCGCCATCTTCGTATGGAACGTTGAAGTCGTGCCACTCCTCGCGTTGGTCCAGCAAAAATAGGCCGATCCGTGAATCCCTGGTTGAGTCGAAGCTGACACGCTTCACAGTGTCCCTTGATGAACCGTGTCACTTACGACGACGGGATCGACCGTCGCGGGATCATCGCACAACCTGACGTGGTCGCGCCCGCTAGTGCTAGCCTTGGGCGGAGGAGACGGTAAGGCGCCCACGGCGGTTGGGGGTTTGGCAGCGCAAGTGGCGAGAATGCCGCCGCGAGCGGGGTCAGGAAAGCTTCGTCGGTTCAGGTGGTGAGCGTTCATGGCCAGACCATGAGCTCGCACTTGTATCCGCGCAATGACGCGCCTAGCATACTCCGTATGCGTGAAGTGGATGCTGAGATCAACAATCTAGACGTGAAGACGCTCCGTCTCCTTGCGACCATGCTGGAGACGGCAAGTGTCACTCGGACGGCCGAACGCCTCTCGATGAGCCAGCCGGCGGCAAGTCGCGCGCTCGACCGGCTTCGCCGTGTGCTCCACGATCCTGTGCTCGTGCGTACCCGGAAGGGCTACAGCTTGACCGCGCGCGCGGCAACATTGGCACCGCGCGTTGCCGAGATGTTGGCAATGATTGAGGCGGTCTTTGCGCCCGCGCTCTTCGATCCCGCGAGCACGACGCGAGTCTTTCGCATGGGATCGACCGACTATGGCGCCGCGACGGTGATAGCGGACGTGGCTTCACGCTTTGCGAGCGACGCGCCACACGCACAGATCGACGTGAGCCCGTTCGACGTCGACACCCTCAAGAGGCTGGAGAATGGCGAGCTAGACGTCGCACTCTACTCTGACATCGCTCTGCCGCCAGACTTCCACTTCTGCAACCTCTTCGTCGATACGTACGCATGCATCATGCGTTCTGCGCATCCTGCCGCGAGAAGGAAGCTCGGCAAGAACATCGCCAAGGCGCTATCCGGGTACCCGCAGGCGGTGCTGATGTTCACGGAGGGGAACCGCCTCGTACCCGACCTTGTGCTGTCGGACTTGGGTGTCGAGGCGCCGATCGCCTTCCGCACACCGCATTTCATGTCCGCGCCATGGATGATCGCACGCACTGACGTGGTGATGTGCGTGCCGCTCCGAGTCGCGCGCAGGATGGCGAGTCTGGCCGACCTCCTGGTCCTTCCGCTGGCCGCGTCCGTCGCTTCGTTCTCGTACCGCCTGATCTGGCACGAGCGGACGCACCGCGACTCCGCAGTCGCGTGGCTGCGCGACATCGTGAAAAAGGCCCAACCGCTCCCGCCGTGAGCGATTGTTAGCTGCGAGGTGACGATGGCGCCCGGCCGGATCGTGCGGGTCTCGGTCGAGGCGCACGAGCTCGGCAACGAGCTGCGACTCATCACGACGTGGGATGATCTCTTCGTGCCTTCAAGCGTGACCCGCCGCGACGCGCTGCACGTGCGCATCGTGACCGGCGTACAGCTGCGTGACGTGTCGGCGGGCGTCGAAGGGACGAGCGCGGTCGCGGGCTGGGCGCGCCGGCTCAAGGTCACGCCGGACGGCCTCGAGTTCGTCGAGGAAGATGGGCCGCTGGCGTGGTTTCGCGCGATGAGTTCCGCGCCATCATCCCGTGTGGCGATCTCAGCCATGGCTTCGTACGCCCCGAATGCACCAGCTGCCGTGGGCCACGCGTTGTCCCGTTCTCCTGTAAGGGCCGGTTGTGCCCGTCCTGTGCCGGCCGGCGCATGAACGAGCAGGCGGCCCACCTCGTGGATCGCGTCCTCCCCAAGACACCTTACCGACAATTCGTACTGACGCTCGCGGGCGAGTTCGCGCGTGGTCGCTTTCGATGCCCAGCTCTCCAGCTTGGTGTTCGGCGTGTTCGCTGACGAGGTCGCGCGCTGGCAGTGCGCGGTGGCGCGCGCCGCCCGGCATCGACCGGCCCGAGGCAGGCTGTGTCCTGGAGACTCAGCGCTTCGCGGTCGAAAAGCACCAGTTGTCGACTACCTGGTGGACGCCAACTATCGACAACAACGAACTTCTCGTCGCGTCGGCGCCGTCGCTGAAGCTGCCGGTTCAAGGGACGTCGGCGAGTACGCTGGTGATGGCGTCCACCACATCGGATGAAGCGTCACGCTGAATGTAGTGGCTCGCGCCGGGGATCGTGATGTGGCTCGCCAAGAGTTCCATGGCCAGCTCGTCTTGCGTGTAAGCCCACAGGTCGCGGAAGGCAGCGCTGTCGGAGCCGGCCCCGCTCGAGAGCACGACCCCTGGCACCGGCGGAAAAGGCGGGGCGGCGAGGAGTTGTGCGGCGGTAGCGGTGGCTTCGTCATATTCAGCGCGCATCGCCGACGGGAACTGGTCGACTGCCGAAGCAGGGGGCACGCACTCGCCCTTGCCGAGTTCGGCGATGCAGCGGTCGGTGAAGGTGGGCGGACGGGCATCCACGAGCACGATCCCACTCACCTCGCCAGGGTAAAGCCGCGCGTAGAGCAGGACGAGCTGCCCACCCAGCGAGTGGCCAACGAGAAGGTATGGGGGCGGCAGCTCTATCACCTGGAGCGTGCGTCGGAGTTCTTCCACGAGGTGCGCGCCGTCGCGGGGCGATGACGAGCTGGTGCTTTGCCCGTAGCCCGCACGATCGTAGGCAAAGAGGCGCGCCCCAGGGACCCCCGACGCCATCACCTGCTGCCAGGGCTCAAGACCGTCGCCAAGCCCCGATTCCAGCACCACGGACCGGCCCGTTCCCGTCAGCGCGTACGCGACGCTCCGGCCATCCACCTCGGCGGTTCGGACTGACGTGTCGCCGCATCCGTTCGCAAATGCCGTGAAGAGGGCAAGGAGCGTGACGCGAAAGGTAGAACTCAGCATCGATGCTTTGTGCCATGCCCCGCGGCCCACGCCACGTTTGTATGACCACGCCCACAATCCCTTGTTCGCCTTGACGTCGAGGCCGATGTCGATGTCGATGCAGGAGAGTTTGGCAGCAAGTTGCACAGGGTCCCCCGAGACAGGCGTGGTCAAAGTTGTGGACGACGAAACACGCATTTCGTCTTGGCTCCGTCGCAACGACGGTGATGACCTGCAGCTAGAGTCCTTTCTGACATGTCGGCCCAAGTGTGGGCAACACGATTTTGCCCGTGACGATATCGAAGCTGGCAATGAGGCCGCTCGTTGCTTGTTGGATGCACTCGATCGAGCCCAGCATGATGTCCATCGCTGTGGTACGCCACCAGACTTCATGACTTCGAAGGCGATGAAACCGCACGAGGCAGCACGCCGCGTAGCGACTGGTTACTTCGTGCTGTCGAGAGCAGGCAGGGCCTCGGCGAGCAAGAATTCGATATGCCGCTGGCGTAGCCCGTCTGGTTGAAGGTGCCCGTGATGACGTCGTGGCGGGCGACGTAGTAGGCAAACGAGCCGGTGGCTCCCGAAGCACCCTGCAACTCCGGCAACGAGCCCATCGCGAAAAAGATACCGCCGGGTCGCACGGTCCACAGCCCGCGGCCGTAGTCGATACCGCCAATAATGGCGTCACGGGTGGTATCGGCGGCGAGGGTTGCGAGCGCGAGAGGCTCGCCGTCGACAAGGGCCCGAACGACGGTGCGCAGATCGCCGCTGGTGGTGGCGAGGCCGCCGCCGGCACCATCGACGCTCAAGCACGGCGCGCCGCCCACCTTGACGTCGTCGATCCAGACATCATCGAGCGCGAGCCCCGACGGCGGCTCGTGGAAGTGGTGGTACCAGGTGCTCGTGAGACCAAGGGGCACGATGACGCGGTCACGCACGACATCTGCGAAGCGCTCGTCGGTGACAGCTTCGATCACGAGGCCGAGCAGCTCGTAGTTGACGTCGGAGTAGAGAAAGCGCTCACCGGGCGCGCCCGCGGGGTCGAAGTGGTCGCGCGTGTAGTCGAGTACCTCGGCACGTGTCCACGCCCGATTTGGCTCGTCCTTCAACACCTGCAGCACGGTGGGCGTGCCGTCGTTGGTGGGCGATTCGCTGAAGTAGTCCGGCAGACCCGAACGATGCGTAAGCAACTGCCGCACCGTGATGTCGCCCGCTGCAGCGTCGCCACCCGAAACGGGCAAGCCGCGGAGGTCCGCCGGCGTCAACATGTCAGCGAGCCGCAGTTTGAGGGCCAGCGCTCCATCGTCGATCAAGGTGTGCACCGCGACGGCGATGAAGAGTAGGCGGCCCAAAGTGCGTGGCATCCACCTTCGGATAGCCGGCAGCCGCTTCGAAACGCACAAAAGGCCGTTCGAGATGCGAAGTAGGCGCCTCGAACTGCGCGGCATGCGCCTCGAACTGCATCGTAGGTGCTCGGAGATGTGCGGCAGGCGCCTCGAACCGCATCGTAGGTGCTCGGAGATGTGCGGCAGGCGCCTCGAACTGCATCGTAGGTCTCGGAGATGTGCGGTAGGCGCCTCGAACTGCATCGTAGGTGCTCGGAGATGTGCGGTAGGCGCCTCGAACTGCATCGTAGGCGTTCGGAGATGTGCGGTAGGCGCCTCGGATTACATCGTAGGCGGTGTGAGGGGAGCCTGGGTAACAGATCTGACCGGGTACCTTGGTAACACTTCTGGTGCTTCGCATCGGCACTGTCGGGGAGCCTCGGTGTCGTTGGTTTGGGGGTGGGGTATTCGGGCGACCGGAGAATAGCCGGCATCAACCGCGTAGACATCGTGTAGCAGGACCTCGGCGTCCGCAGCGCTTGCTCGGGACGCACGGCGCTATCCCAGAGGCGTTCAACCATCATCCGAGGGCAAGCGCGTGTGGGTGCCAGCATCGGCAGCCGAAGGCGATACGGCGGGCTTGGAGTCGCACGCAAAACTTGCGAAGACACGGCCTGGCCAAGACGCAGCGCTCCCCACCCAGGTCTCCTCGCTCTACCTGCGCCGCAAGCAGAAGCTGCTCGTGCCCGCGGGGCCCGGGGGCGAGGTCTCGCCGGCGCTGCGCGCGAGCGCGCTGAAGAACCTCGAGGCGCTCGGCTATGCCTGTTCGCCGGCGCTGGTCGGGCGCCTCCAGACGCTGGTCAGGCCGGAGCGGAGCGCGCCATCGTGGGAGACAGAGAGCAGCGCCTGGCCCGCCGGGGCGAGGTCGGCCGCGACGCGCGTGTGCACGGCGAGGTGGTGGATGAGCTCGCCGCCTTCCCCGTCGAGCACGATGAGCGGGCGGTCGATGGCGGCCGGCACGCGTGACGCCGCGAACCAGAAGGTGGTGGTCGCGCTCCATGACGGCGCTGGCGAGGGGCTGTCCGCGGCCCACTTCGGAAGTAGCTGGCGAGCGGCGTCGCGGTCGGTCGCGACGACGATGCCGGCGGCGGTGGTCGTGTGACCCTCGTGGTCGACCAGGGTCGTGCCTGCGAGCGACGCGACCCGGGTCCGCAACTGGATACGGCTCGGGTCGAGGGGGCGCGCGACCTCAGCCGACAAGGCCCCCATGCCGCCAGCGGGGATGGCCGCGTCGCCGCGCGCGAAGTGACCGAACAGGCGCCTGAACAACGACGCTGGCGCTCGGAGCTCGCGGTCGAGGAGCACGCCACCGAAGAATGGGACGAAGAAGCGGCGAAGTGTCGCTTCGGAGAACCCGAGCCGGCCAGGTACTCGGCGGTCGTAGCGCCGTCGGGGAGAGGCTCGCCGGCCAGCACGCTATGCCGCAGCCGCGCGAGGCGGAGCGCGTCGGCCAGGCCGAGGATGCGGATCCAACCCGGATCGAACACCGTGAGTGGCCTGCGCCAAGGGTCGCTCAGCCTCGCGAGGCGCGCGCCGCGACCCTCGTGCAGACGGACGAGGGCGCCCGGCTCGAAGCGCCCGAGGTCGAGGCGTGAGAGCACATCGAGGCGCTTCAGCTCGGGATAGTCGGTGAGCAGGACCTGGAAGCCGCGGTCGAGGCGAAAACCGTCGACGGTGTCGGTCCGCACGCGCCCGCCGAGGCCATCCGAAGCCTCGATGAGGCGCCAGGGCAGGCCGAGTCGATCGAGCTCGCGAGCGCAGGCGAGCCCGGTCAGGCCGCCGCCGATGATGACGACGTCGGGTCGCGACTGCTTGGGGTCGTGAGCGTGGATGGCCACGCTCAGACTGCGAGTCGCACGGTCGCGAGGCCGCCGTCGATCCCGAGGACCTGTCCCGTCACCCAGCTCTGGGCGGGGTCTAGCAGGAAGGCTAGCGCGCGCGCCACGTCGCCCGGCTCGCCGATGCGCCCGAGCGCATGCATCTTCGCCGATGCCTCGATGAGCTTTGGGTCGGTCGCGAGCGCCCCAGCCAGCGGCGTTCTGACGAGCCCCGGCGCGACCGCGTTGAAGCGTACGCCCTTGCGCGCGTAGGTCGCGGCGGCCGAGCGCACGAGCCCTTCGACGCCAGCCTTGGTGGCCGCGATGGCCTCGTGGTTGGCGAGTCCAAGGCGGGCCGCGGCCGACGACACCAGCACGACCGAGGCCCCCGCGCCGAGGTGCTGACCTGCGGCGCGCACGACGCCAAAGGCGGTCGTCAGGTTGCGGGCCACGACGTCGGCCCACTCGCTGGCGGAGGTGCGGTGGGCGGGCTTCAAGAGGATGGCACCAACACAGAGGGCGATGCCGGTGAGCGGCGCCTCGGCTGCGGCGGCGCCGATCTCCGCCAGCACGCGGTCGAGGTCGGTCGCATCGAAGGCGCGCACGCTGCCTCCGACCCGCGCCGCGAGCATGTCGAGCTTGTCAGCGTTACGGGCGGCGAGGACGAGCGACGCACCGCGGGCCGCGAGCACCTCGACGAGCGCCGTGCCGATACCGCCGGTCGCGCCGAGCACGAGCACGCGCTCAGAGGGTGGTGAGATTCGAGACACGGAGCCAGGCTGGTCGCTTGATTCGTTCATAACGGGCATGAGCTAGGAACCGATCCGGTGGCGGTCAACCAGTCCCTTACAGCGGCGTGGGACATGTGGCCGGCCTAAATCCAACTCGACTCGCGCGCACCTGCCCGGCGCGGCTGACGACAAGAGCATTCTTCCACGGCGGCGAACGGGTTCTCTACAGCGACCACGGAAATCCCGGATGAACCGCTTTTCCTGCCTACCGACGTCGAACTACCACCGCGCGATCGGTGCCATCCCGCCGGCCCGATCCGAGATTTCTCGTTCTCATCGTCCATGATACTTTCGCTTGTGGCTTTTACGGGCGTCCAATCAGGCGATGGAATGGCTTTCGCGGACTCGGAGTCCGGGCGGCAAACACTCGATGACGGAGAGTCCAAGCCCGTCCAAGCCCACCCGCGATCCACGATCTCGCTACGTTGTATCGGCTCTACGGCGCGACGGTGACTCGCCGCGCGAAGCGTCTCTTGCCGCCGGACGAGGTAGAGGACCTGGTGCACGATGTGTTCCTGAAACTGCTCGAGAATCCAGCGACCTTCCGCGGTGACAGCTCGCCGGCGACGTGGCTCTATCGCGTCGCGACGCGCCTGTGCCTCGACCGACTGCGCCAGACCGTGCTGCTACTCGTCAACGTGCTGACCAGCGCGCGCATCGCGCAGCCGCAAGCGACGAGCCTCGAGCTGGTCGAACGGGTGCGCACGACGCTCGCGCTGCAGGCCCAGCCACTCCGCTCGTCCGTAGCGCCCCCGCCAAGAGAGACCTGCATCGACCGGATGCCCGACCAGGTGCCCGACAAGGGCCGCGTCGAGGAGCTCCTGCGGCGGCATGGTGGCAACGTGGCGCGCGTCGCGAATGACCTCGAGCTGAGCCGATAGAGCCTCTACCGCCTGCTCGATCGCCTCGGCATCGACGCGTCTGTGTTCCGTTCGTGACCCTCGCCCACGTTCGCCGCGCGTGGCGACTCATCAATGACGAGGTCGCCTCGCCAACCGGGTTCATGAACCCCACCGGGCGACCTGGGTGTCGGTCTCGGCGGCAGACTACCCACGCCATCCATCACAGACCCCCGAGCGCCTCTCGCGAGTGGAGCCACGTTGGTCGCCGCGAGCCCTTCGACCTGAACCCGACCACCAGGAGTCTCGATGTCACTTCTCAGCTCGCCCAAACGTCTGTGGGCGCATGCATCGCTTGCAGCCGCGCTTCTGTTCGGCGCATGCGACGACAACAACGACAAAATCGCCGCCGACGTCAGCGTCGATACCGCCGTCTCCGACTCGACCGTGAGCGACGCTACCGGCACGCCGGACGCAACCGAAACCGACGTCGCGGTCGGCGACGTTGGCCCGGACGGAGCGCGTGACGTGGCCACAAACACGACACCCGATGCGGTCGCTGACATGACGCCCGATGCGGTCGCTGACACGACGCCCGATGCGGTCGCTGACACGACACCCGATGCGGTCGCTGACACGACGCCCGATGCGGTCGCCGACACGACGCCCGATGCGGTCGCTGACACGACGCCCGATGCGGTCGCTGACACGACGCCCGATGCGGTCGCTGACACGACACCCGATGCGGTCGCCGACACCGCACCTGACGCGGTCGCCGACACGACGCCGGACGCGGTCGCCGACACCGCACCTGACGCGGTCGCCGACACGTCCCCGGACCCGTCGTGCCGGACCCCGATGGCTCCTTCCTGCCGGGTGTCTACACGGCGTTCACGACTCCGGGCCTCGAGATCCTCGGCACGGTCGACGGCTATCTCCCGGGTCCGCCGCTTGTCAGTGGCCTGGTCTCAGCGGGCAACTTCAAGATCGCCTGCAGCAAGATGCCAGCCGTCCACTCGGGCGAGCTCGCCGTCGTCAGCGAGGGCGGCGCGGCGTTCGCTCTCGGAACGACCAATCCCGGTGTCATCGTGGCCACCCTCTTTGATACCGATGGCAATCTCGCCGGCGCGAAGGTCATCTCCGAGGCGGGCTGGGACCTGAAGATGAACAAGATGGTCAAGGTCGTGCGCGGCGGCGCGGGCACGCCCATCGTCTTCGAATCCGAAGGCGGTTCGGCCTCGGACAAGCTCGTGACCCTCACGAACACGGGACTGGACTTGACGACGCTCACGTTTGCAGGCGGTGGACGCGTCACCTTGGATGGCCTAATCGGCGACGATACCATCGTCGACGACACCGAGAGCTTCAAGTCGGTCGCGGTGGTCAACGCCGGCGGCCCGTTTACGGCCAATGTCGCCAAGGCCGGCGCCGCTACGCTGACATTTGGCGTCGACGCCACGCCGGGGACCTCGATCATGATGGGCTCGACGACGCTCTCACGGGCAAGGCCGTGACGGCCTCGGTGCCCGGCTTCGAGGTCACGGCTATCGTCGGCGGCGCCGACAATGTCTTCTATTTCGTCGCGACGGCCACCGCAGCGAGCGGCGGAAGCGCTGGCGGGACGGGCGGGATCGCAGTGGGCGACCAGCAGGTCTTCACAGTCGACTTCACGCCACCCGTGGCTGGCGGCGCTGACAAGCCGATCACGCCGGTCCTGGCCATCCCCAACACCTTCAGGAATGGCGCCGCCCAGATCGATCACGTCGCCGTGAGTGCCACGGGGGAACTCGTGCTGGCTGGCACCTTCAGTGGCACACTCGACCTCGGTCAAGGCGTGACTCTGCAGGCGGGCGGCGGCGGCGGCGGCGGCGTCGGCAACAATGTGAGCG
>Ga0209181_10000596_pt1 | contig 66991 bp, 70 predicted proteins | sample MAT05_FD_187208 | JGI IMG/M metagenome (GOLD analysis project Ga0209181, IMG submission 187208) | Freshwater microbial communities from Lake Fryxell liftoff mats and glacier meltwater in Antarctica - MAT-05 (SPAdes) (version 2) | ecosystem: Environmental > Aquatic > Freshwater > Ice > Liftoff... | reverse complement strand
TGCTGGCGTTTGTACCAGCAAGCATTCTCTTCGCCAAGTCCATCTCTTCATTGCTGGCGTATGCGCCAGCAGTATTCCCTCCATTCTTTGCCATTGCCAACAGTCGCTGCACATCATTCTTGTCTACCGACTCTGGCAGGTGATTGCTCGCCTCCAGCTTCTGGACGATCGCCAGATACTTCTTACCATCCCAAACCCGCGATCGCTCCTCAGCGGAGAACCCTGCCAGCGTCAAGTTATTTAAGTCCAGGGCAAACGCTTCTGCCTCAGCCAAGGATTCTGAATCCCCCCCAAACTGTATGGGCACCCACCAGTTGTCGTCTGGGTCGCACTCAATGAACTTAGGCAGTGATGCCTTACGATTAAATAGAAGCTCCAGGGCTTCGATCGAGCCATTCCCTCCAGCAATCCCTCCGACTCCGTTGTTGAGCTGTCCGTCCCAAATCGGTGCATTGCGAAACCCTCGACGGACGATCGAGCGGGCAATCTTCTCCAGGTCATGAATTTTGTGATTGTCGTCCCAACGGCGAGCAAAGTCTAACCGCACATACTTGATGTGAAGCTGTCCGGGTTTGGGGTCTTGAGCTGGAGGTGGGGGCATTCTAATTCGGAACTCTGCACCTCTAGCCTTCCCATGACTGCCATCCAATTCGCTGACGTTGACCCCTGGACCATGATCAACAGCATTCGCGGCGGTGCAGGTTTGCGAACCTGCGGCAAGAAGTCAGAGCTGCATGACGATCGCCCCTATGGTATTGCCTTGAGCGAAGCCTATCCTTTACTGCGTGAACTATGCCGGGGCGCTTATGGCGTAGAGCATCAAGCGGAGTGCTTGCAACTTCACAAAGATGCTGCGGATCGCGGCTCCATGCCGATGGCGATCGTTGCCGTCATCTCTTCCAATAAGTTGCCGCTCATCGTCAAGCGACACATTTGCTCCAAGCTCTCCCCAAAGCAGCAAGCCCAGATCATCATGTTGGCGGATCTAGCCCGCGCAGACCCCGACTATTTCCGCCTGTTCCCAGCGGCTGAAACCCTATCTAATTCGTTGTGTTTTGGATGAACGATCCATTATTCCAGTAATGGATCGTTGGTCAATCCTTGGCGATCGCCCCTTCTTTTAGTTTTTCAATGATCAGCAGGTGAACCGGAACGTGCAGGCAGAAATACTGGTCTTTGCGGTACGGTAAAGCAAAGTCGCGCCTCTTCTTTTGCGCCGCCACAGACTGCTCTCTCTCCAACGTCCGGGCGATCGCCGCATCACTCCGACTGCCTCTAAACTGGTAATACATTTCTGTCCCCTTTTTTTGAAATCATGTTACAAGATCGTTCCAAAGCGTGGCTCAAGGCAGAGCAATGGCAAGACCGAAAGATCCCGCTCTACTACGTCTTAGATCAACACACACCCATCCCCAGCAATGACATTGGGGAATTCGTTCGCCTCTATGACGACTTTTCTGCTCGCAAAGTTGAGCAAACAACAGTAGGGCAATCGTTTGTTTCTACCATCTTTTCGGGGGTCAACATCGGTCTGAGCGAAACACCCAAGCTGTTCCAGACGGAAGTCTTTGGCGGGCGGATGGACGAGACACAATGGCTCAGCGCAACTTGGGAAGAAGCTGCTGCCACCCATCAGGCGATCGTTGATGTGCTCACTTCGGAGCTGGAAACCCACTACCAGCGAGACTTCTACATCCTTTCGTTCGGCATGGCGATCGCCATGCTCGTGTTCCAAATAGTCCGTTAGGGAACCTTAAGCCAGGGGAGAGACATGCGAGGGAGGTCTGTCTCTCCCCTCCCAATTCTCCACTGGCTTAAGCGTAATGAACAGCTTGGCACGACTTGATGAACTCGCCCAAGCCGAGAACAAGCTTATAACGATGTGGCTCCACGGCAAGTCCCCGGAAACCATTGATAGCTATAGCCGCTATGCCCTGCAATTCCTGAGCTTCACCAATAAGTCCCTCAATGCGATCGCCCTAGAGGACTTGCAGAACTTTGCCAACCATCTAGCCGGATCACCCCTGCAACCTTCTAGCCAGCGTTTGATTCTAACGGTGGTCAAATCTCTCTTCAGCTACGGTCACCGCATCGGTGCTCTACCGTTTAACGTCGGCGTTGCTCTGATTGTCCCCGGCTCCAAAGACACCCTGACAGAACGCATCCTGACAGAATTAGAAGTCGCCACCCTGATTCGTCTAGAGCCAAACTTTCAAAGCCGCACCTTGCTCCTCTTGCTCTACGCCACGGGAATGCGAGTCAGCGAAATCTGCGGGCTGTGTTGGAAAGACTTCATGGTGCGCGGCGACGAGCTGCAAGTCTCCATCTTTGGCAAGGGCGGCAAGACCAGGCGCGTCCTATTGAATAACTCCACCATCTGTCAGGCGATCGAGAAACTAAGAGGTCTGCGGCTCTCTGACCCGGATCACCCCGTCTTTCCCAGCAAGACAGGCAAGCATCTCGGTCGGGCGCAAGTGCTGCGAATTGTTAAAGCTGCGGCTATCCGAGCCGCATTGGACCAGTTCTCTATAGATGCAGAAGAGGAGTGGGATCTCTTATCCCATAGGATAAAGGTTCAGGGAAAACTGCTGGCGCATGTACCAGCAAGAAAGCTAACCACTACAGAAGTGCTGCGGATCTCGGAAGCGTCTGGCATAGCAGCATTACTCTCAAAAGTTTCCCCCCATTGGCTGCGACACGCCCATGGGAGTCACGCGATGGACCACCAAGCCCCCATTCATTTGGTGCAAGCCACGTTGGGTCACGCCAATGTTGCCACCACCAGCCGCTATCTCCATGCCAAGCCTTCAGACTCATCCTGCCGCTTTTTGCCGATATAGGTCAGAAGGAAGAGGCGATCGCCTCTTCCTTTAGAGGGATATTTTCAATTCAGCCGCGCTCGCTTCGGGAATAATTGATTGATCTTTGTGGTTAGTTGAAATGCTGGGAGCTGGTCTGGAGATTGATATTTTTGATTTGATTCAAGACGACTCCTTGCGCCAGACCCTGGTAGACGCAGCAGAGGCGTTTCGGAAAAAAGAGGAGTGGAAATATCGAATGCTTGATGCATTTTCTTCTGTGGGCAAAGACTACCTTTTCCTTTGCGAGGAAGCGATTCAGCCGCTTCACAACGCAGGCGAGGTGCATGAGCAAAAGACACTGACTGAACTCTTAATTCGATACGTATTGGATGGTGAAGTTCTATTTCCAGGGGCTTTTTTGCCTTATATTTTCCCTAGCGAAGAACTCAGCAAGAACCTAGATCAATGGGTGGTCAAGGATGCCTTGGAAGCCATTAGCGGCAATCCCAATCAAAAAGTTTTTATCAATCTTTCAGCAGCATCCGTCTCCGACCCTCAACTCCCCTCGTTTGTCGAAAAGACCTTGATACTGACGGGTGCTACCTCGGATCAGCTCGTCTTTGAAGTCACCGAGCATCAAGAGTTCGATCTCAATCAAGCCTGTCAGACTCTAGGTGGACTGGCAGAGCTAGGGTGCGAAATTGCTTTGGACGACTTTGCCCAAGGTCAGTCAGGCTTGCATCAGCTCTGCCTGCCCTTGGACTGGATCAAGATTGACGGCTCAATCATGCGACGGATTGCAGAGCCAGCCTACCAGTCGATCGCCCTGGACATCCTCAGCTTGGCAGGTCGTAGAGGATTAAAGATCGTTGCGGAGTGGATTGAGACAGAAGCTCAATCTAGAATTATCACAGCTCTAGCAATTCAAGCAGATGTTTCCCTCTGGGGACAAGGACACCTATTTGATCCGGCTGGAGAAGCTTTGCCCCATGCAGCTTAGACCCATGCCTGAAGCCTACCTTTATCAGTTGCCCAAAACTGGTCATCCCCGAAGTTGGAATGCCAAAGCGCAGCGATCGCCCCGCGACTATTGGTTTCACTTGACCAAGCTGGCGGACCATGACGATGACCGGGAAATCCTCGTCATGCGGAAACAGCTCACCTGGACAGGCGCTTGCAACTTTGGCTCTGCCTGGTTCTCTAGCGTTGAAGATGCTGATATCCTCTTCTGCATTGACGGTCGCGTTCCTAAAGAGCATCTTGATTTTCCACCTCACGAGGCAGTTTGGAACCGCTGGCAGCGATCGCCATTTGATGAAGACGGTGCGCCCTGCTTGCCCGTCTTCATTGGGGCTGATCATTCAATTATTGAAGGCTGGCACTCCCAGCCTTTGCCCTAGAGCACGCGAAATATTGGCATCAAAGGCAAAGAGTACCCGTCAACGCCCCGCGATTCGAGGATGCCCAGCAGATAAAAACTAGCGGCTTCCCGGCTCATGATAAATACGCTGCCGCTGCCATTATTTTTCACTAGATATTTCTTTTCCTCGTCAACCCAGTAGGGCGCACAGCAGCGAATTAAGCCTATATCCATCGCTACACGCAACATGGAACAGAATTGCGCTGGTGTGATCTCAGGCTTTATTTGAGATTCCATCTCCTCCATACCCTCGAAGCTCAGACCCCTAGCGATAACGCTGTTATTTGAATCAGTCATAGTTCCGTCTCTCCCTTTCTACAGCAGCAGGCTTCGATCAAGAATAGCGATCGCTTTCTTGTGATTATGCTGCACTTTCCCCAAAGAAGTCTCAACCTCAGCGCCCCAGCAATCCCATCCCGGTCGCTGCTGCCGCGCAAATAGTTCGATCGCCTCTCCTCCTAGTGCCAGCCGTAATCGATCCGCCGTGACGAAGAATTCTTCCGGCTTGCGGCTGTGCTCTCTCCTTGGCGCAAAAATTACATTGGGAATATTGGTCAGTCCCATAGTGCTCCAAGCCTTTACCTTCCCCCGACTGCCGACCAAGAAATGCTCGGTGCAGCTCCGCCCGTAGTGTCCTAAGCCAATATGCAGCTTGTTCGCTCCTAGCTGCTTGGTGGTCTTAACCCAGGTGTGAATCGATCGCAGCTTAAATCCCCAGTTCGCCAGACATTCAAGCCCCAGCTCCATGTGATTGTTGGTGACCCAGAGCAAGAAATAAGCATCTTCTGATGCCACCCCGTTGATCAGGCTCAAGATATCGTCGTCCGTCATCGTCGGGTAGTTGGTTCGTCCTCGATGCGATCGGTCAAGCTCTCTGAGATTGTATGTCCAAGGCGGATCAGCCACCACTAGCCGATAGCCATTCTGAGGAATCGGCTGCACCGCTCCTTCTTCAATGGCACGAGCGATCGCCATCTTCCGCTGTCCCCGCTCATCTGCATCCTGATACGAACTGCCCATATTCACCCTGCTCTGCTCGAACTAAGGCGCGATCGCCTATCAGAATTGCTTCAACTACCTCAGATCTGAGGTAGTTGAAGCCGCCTTTTGAGCCATGACCAGATCTGCACCCATAGGACAGGAACTCTTAGAGTGGCTTCAATTTCTCCTACGACCCTACCGTAAGCCAGTCTTTCTAGTCGGGCTTTTGCATCTTCCAATGATTCTGCTGGAATTTCAATACACCAGCGATTGCCTTTGTGCTGATAATCGCAGAGATAGTATTTTTGAGGCTTGGATTCGTTCAACAATAATCTCCCTCTGTGCGAACCAAAGCCCGATCGCCCATCAGAATTGCGTCAACCCGCTTCGACAATAGAAAAGTCAACTCTTCGGTGCCGTTGGATGTGGCTGAAATGCGAGTCACTTTGTCGCCTGTTAGCGTTGAAGTTTCAATGCAGGTCACAGAGACGATTTCTGGATTAGCCCAACTTTGCTTGCGCCTCTCTATGTTCACAGACATAGGTAACTCCTCTAGCTTTCGCCAAGCCATCCAGTCGGAGAGTTCGGCAACCTGAATGCATATCGTCTCTGCCTTTTCCTCCACGATCGGCTCACTGAGATCAGAGTCATCGACGGTCGATGCGATCGGAACTTCTGGCTTCGCAACAGCCTTCTTGGGTCTTACCATGTCTTTCTCCAAATATTTGTAATCTATCTTTCCCGTCTCAACGACGAAGATAATCGGCTGGCGTATAGACCAGCAGCAAAGAAGGGGGTTTCCCCCCAAAGCTCTATGTGTCCTTGGAGAAAGTCTAAGTCCAACCCCAGTCCAAACTGGTCCAGCCTCAGACTTCCTCCATACAGTCACTCTACCCTCTATCCCTTATTCCCTGAACCTTCCAGCCCTAAAGGTTCGATCGCCCCCCTGGTCGCCCTCAAGACTGAATCAGACCTCAAACAGTCCCCAAACAGTCCTCAATCAGCCGCTACAGACTGACAGGGCATCATCTGAACCCTAGCAATCATGCCAGGGAACTCTAGAACCACTGATATGACAGGAAACCCCTATTGGTCTGATGAGTGACAGGCAATGACTCCAACACTGATATTTGGGAACGGCAACCCGACGAACCCAACGATTGGTACGACCGATTTACCCTATTCAAGCTGTTGGGTTCCGGGCGATCGCTTCTAGCTGCCTACAACTCTGACCGTGCCCGAAGAGGACAGCCTAAGACCGGATCAACCCCTCCCAACTGGCGCAAGACCCAAAAGACCTGGAGCTGGACAGCCAGAGCCGAAGCCTGGGACGGGCGATCGCAACAGCAGTCTGAGAAGCGCTGGGTGAAGAAGCAACGTGATGGCGATCGCCGTCGTGCCGAGATTAGGGACAAGTCTTGGGATCTCTCCTTGACCCTAATTGAGCGAGCCAGAGAGATGTTGGACTACCCCTTAATCCAAAAGGTCACCGAGTCTGAAGACGGCAAGACCATCATCTTCGCCCCTGCCAAGTGGACATCCCGTGATGCCATCTCCTACCTCGAACTAGCCGACAAGTTATCTCGCTCTGCCACGGATCAGGAAACCCAACAGGACAAAGTATTACGGGCGATCGAGACTTTGGTCGAAGCCGACATGCTACCCGATAGCCTCCTAGAGTCAGCGGGCAGCAGCTATCAAACCATGATTGACCAGATGCAGGCGGCGTTCGCAGCCCTGACTCCCGATGAACTACCCGAGGCGCAGACCTAATGGGCATTGCAACCCTTGGCAAGAAATTAGAGGAAGCCAGGGAACGGGCAGAGTCTAGACCTAAAGCTACTGCCATTCCCATTGGGGTGCAGTTGGCATGGGAAGCCTGCCAGGAACCCGACGCTGAACCCAAGCTCGTAGCGGCGATCGCCAGACGGATGGAACTCTTCAACCGCGCCATCACCGACATGGAGTTTCGCAAAGAGGAGATGCAACGGTGCAAAGACCCTGTGCATTTCTTCAACAACTGGGGCTGGAGCTATGACCCCCGGCGATCGCCCTCCACCATCCCGTTTGACCTCTTCGATATCCAGGCGGCATTCCTGCAATGGCTGCAAGATCGAGTTAAGGGTAAAGAATCGGGCGTAGTCGAAAAGTCCAGAGATGCAGGCTTAAGTTTCCTCTGTTGCGGCTTTGCTGCACACCAGCTCGTGTTCGTGCCAGGGGTCAAGATTACCTTTGGTTCGCGCAAGTCCATGTTGGTTGACGAGCTGGGCAACCCCGACTGTCTATTTGAGAAGATCCGCATCGTTCTCCGCAACTTGCCCGGATGGATGCGACCACCAAAATACGATGACAACAAGGGTAAGTTAATCAACCGCAGCAACGGCTCATCCGTCACCGGGGAAGCCGGAGACAACATGGGGCGAGGGGGGCGATCGCGGCTGTACTTCCTAGATGAGTTTGCCTTCATTGCCCACCCCAACATTGTGGATGCGGCGGTATCAGAGAACTCCGAGGTGCGGATCTATGTCTCCACACCCAACGGCATTGGCAACCCGTTCTACAAGAAGCGGTTCTCAGGGCAGTACCCTGTATTCCAGAGCCACTGGAAGGATGACCCTAGAAAGAACTACTGGGAACTCAAAAGCCCTGAAGGCATCATCGTCAAACAGGGCAATGGGCGCGATTCCCCCGTGGGGGCGAAGTATCCCTGGTACGAGAAGCGTAAGGCAACCCTTGACAAAATCATCCTGGCTCAGGAGATTGACATTGACTATGCGGCATCCCAAGAGGGTGTGTGCATCCCCAACGAGTGGGTAATGGCGGCGGTCGGGCTAAAGCTGCCATGCTTTGGCGATCGCGTTGCAGGTCTAGATATCTCGGACGAAGGGGGCGATCGGAACGTTCTGATCATGCGGCATGGTGTCGTCATTAAAGACGAGTGGATTCATGAGTGGAGGCTAGGAAACACCACCCAAACGGCATACAAAGCACTGCACATCTGCGAAGACCTCAAGGTTGGATACCTCAACTATGACCGTATGGGCGTTGGTGCAGGTACGGGCGGCACATTGAGAAGTATGGACAATCTGCCCTTTGAACTCCAGGGGATTGCGGGGGGTGGGGGTACTAGCAAGCGGTTTTACCCTAGTTTCGATCGCCAAGCAGAAGATGTTTTCAAGAACTTTAGAGCTGAGGTGTGCTGGAATGTGCGAATGCGGTTTGAACGCACCTTTGAATACGTCAATCGTCTTCATGAACACCCGATCGCAGAGTTGATCTCTATCCCTAACCATGCTGATTTGATTGGGCAACTGAGCCAGCCGCTCTATAGATTCAACGACATTGGGCAGATCATTATTGAGAGCAAGCCAGAGATGGAGACGCGAGGCATTTCTTCTCCTGACTTCTTTGATGCCTTGATGTATGCCTTTGCTCCTCGCATTGAGCAGTCTGACTTTGATTGGATGGCGAATGCCTAAAAAAACTCTGCACTTTGCCAATCAAATCAAATATTTGTGCCAACCCAAAATAGTACAATTAGTGCCGATCGCTAACCAATCTCATGCCAAACAGAAGTGCGATCGCCTACGGTGTGCCGATTTCCCTAAACCTACGTTATGCCGAGCGAGTCCTGTCTCCGTGCCAATGCTCATTTACATAGTGCGATCGCTTGCAGAGTTCATTGTGCCAACTATCCGAATCGCCCTTTGTTCAAATCAGATTAGTGCCAACCAATTTTCCCTGATGTGCCAACCAAACTTTCCCCGCTGTGCCAACCAAACTTTCCCCGCTGTGCCAACCAAACTTTCCCCGCTGTGCCAACCAATTTCCCCCGCTGTGCGATCGCCTAGCCTGGGTACAATACGCCGAACGCAATAGGTTCTGTCATGAGCGACCAAATCACTGTCACCCTCTCGATTGAGCAGCAGTTTCAACTCAAATCGGTAGAGCTTCAAACGAAAGATTGGAGCGAGGCTAAAACCAAGAAATCTCTCGTTAATCTCTTTAAACACATGATGGAAAGAGAGACGCTGTACAAGCTTAAGCTCAAGCAGGCGTGGGGTATTTAACTTTTACAGGTGCGATCGCGGAGTGCCGAAAAGCCAAGACAAAGAAATGCTATCAGTGCCGATGTAGTGCCGATCGCCAATGCCAAACGCAGGGTTTTAATCGTGCGATCGCGCCCATATCCTGTGCAGAGCATATTTTTTGTGCGGGATCTTTAGCCTGTAAGGTGCCGATGTATTGACCCCAACTTGTGCCAATTTTGAACGGCAGATCAAGAGTATTCATCGTGCAATCGCCATGGCAACATATCAAATGTGCCTTCGGTTGCTCCTAGTGCTATCGCTATCTATTTCTCTAGGTGCAGATCATATTCTTGTGTCGATCGCCCCCTCAAATGTAGTGCCGAAGCCTCCAACATCCTGATTGTGTGCCGACTTCAGTCATCTCTCCAGTGCGATCGCAGTGCCGACAAAATTGACCTGCTGTGCGATCGTGGATACTGTCTTCGGAGTGCCTATTCTTCCATTCCGCGTGCGATCGCCAGTCAAAGCTACAACTTCACATGCCGATCTTGTCACTCCAGAGTGCCGATTCTTCTGCCATGATCGGTGCCAATCGTCAGCATTTATGTGCCGTAGATTATCTTGAGTCGTATGCCGATCGCTTTTAAGCCTGTTATTTGTGCCCTCGCAATTCCTGTCTTATCGAAAATTTGGGTTGAAAACCCCGTCCTTTAAGGACGGCTTTCTCTTGGTATTCACCATTCTTGTGCTGAGTATGTTAGTATAAGAATATCAAAACGAGTTGAAGCAATGCTAGTTCTAGAGTTCAAAACATACGGGAAATCAAGCCAGTTCAGCGCAGTAGATGAATCAATTCGTACTGCTCAATTCGTTCGCAATAAAGCGCTTCGGTTTTGGATCGACAATCCAAAAGTGAACAAGTACGACCTCAATAAATATTGCGCGGTTCTGGCTAAAGAATTTCCGTTTGCTAATGAACTCAACTCCCAAGCTAGGCAATCTAGCGCCGAAAGAGCATGGTCTGCTATTTCGCGGTTTTTTGAGAACTGCAAAAAAGGTATCCCCGGTAAAAAAGGGTTTCCGCAGTTCCAAAAAGACTGCCGTTCTGTCGAATACAAAACGACGGGATGGAAGCTGGCAGATGATCGTAAATCCATCACGTTCACCGATAAAAAGAACATTGGGCGATTAAAGCTGAAAGGAACACGCGATCTAGGTTTCTATCAGCCTGACCAAATCAAACGGGTCAGACTGGTTAGACGTGCAGATGGTGTCTACGTTCAGTTTTGCGTTGATGTGAATCGCTTAGAGGTGTTGGAGCCATCGGGAAATGCCGTTGGGTTGGATGTGGGCTTGAAAGAGTATTACACCGATTCTGATGGTGTGATGATTGAGAATCCTAAGTTTCTCCGTAAAGGTGAAATCGTTCTCAAACGGTCACAGCGCCGCGTTTCTCGCAAGGTTAAAGGATCAATCAACAGACGAAAAGCCAGACGGATTCTAGGTAAGCGCCATCTCAAAATAAGTAGGCAGCGTAAAGACCATGCAATCAAACTTGCACGGTGCGTAATCACATCTAACGATGTAGTCGCCTACGAAGATTTGAGAATCAAAAATATGGTGAAGAATCATTGTCTAGCTAAGTCGATTAACGATGCATCTTGGTTTCAATTCCGAGTCTGGATTGAATATTTTGGGAAGGTGTTTGGGCGGATCACGATTGCTGTGAATCCTCAATACACAAGCCAAGAATGCTCTAGCTGTGGTGAGATTGTGAAGAAGTCTTTGAGTACCAGAACGCATATCTGTAAGTGCGGCTGTGTGCTAGATAGAGATCACAACGCAGCTAGAAACATCCTCAGTCGGGGATTGGGTACGGTAGGGCATATCGGAACCTTTGCACTAGATGCAAGTAACGCTTTAGGAGATGAGATCTCTACTCAAGTTGGAGCAATCCTGCATGAGCAAGTCATGTCTTAGATTAAAGAATCCCCGTGCGTTCACGCCGGGGAGTGTCAACTCCGTGTCCCATCACCATCCCCCAGCAACTTCCACAGCCAAGGGATGAAGTTAATTGATAAATTTTCAAGGTTCTGCGGATATGTCCTTTGTACAGACGCACTGTACAACCGTGTCAGATTTCCCGCTATTAGGTCGATCGCTGGCAGTCGCTTTTCAACTTTCCGCCAGTGTGGAGTTTCCTCCTATCCCTGTTAGGGACTTACAAGGCACAGCACATGCCAGGTTCGGCAACCGAGGCTACCGACAGAAGAATATTACCACATGGGCACAAAAAAGAAGACCGTCGCAATGTCTTCTGGATCACTTCTGTTGGAAAGTTCATCTACCCTCCTATTGTAGTGGGGCGATCGGATTAAATGTGCTTTGGTTTAAGCCACTGGAACGCCACATCTCCAGGGCGATCGCTAATTCCAACTTCCACTAACCATTCAACATCTTCTCCACTGCCGCGACACTTGATTATTCGCGCCTGGGTGGGAGCTTCAATCACAATTAAATCCTTCTCCCATTCCGCAGCGCCTACAAGGATCTCTCTATTGCGGTCATAGCACTGGCTAAATTTGGTTAACATAGCTGGTTGGAATGGGGCGATCGGTAGACAAAACAAAGCTCTGACCAGAGGGAGCCAGAGCAGTTTGAGCAATGAAGATACAAGCCTCGTCGTCTTAGGCTTTGCACTGAGATACTAGCATCATTGCTGGCGATCGCAGTAACTAATCAGATCATGCCGTTCTTGCTAAATTCGGGAAACGGCTTTCCCTCCAAGCAATGCCAAAGGTGCAGGCATTTTGGATGCTGGTTAACGTGGTTGATGTCTTCAGGAAAGATCTGAATTGCCCAGCGATCGGCTCCGAAAAATGTACGTTTAACAAACATGCAGTCCCCGTAGTTAGGAATGGCTTTGCTACGCGAGAAGCTGACGTGATACCAGAGCTGCCCATCGTCTTTAATCGAAACATCACCCAGCACGAACAACCCATGAAACTGATTCTTCTGAATCCGCCAAGCCCGTGCAATGGCGTAGACATTAACACATCTAACCCCCTCCGGCACTGGCTCTGGAAAGGGCAAGGGGATGCCTAGCAACCCAAGTCTTTCCTGAACTTGCTTCTCCTCGGCAGAAAGGGGAGCGGTTGTAATCATATCGCCTCGCCTCTGAATTTCTCAATTATGTTCCAACAGCTCGTTGGCGGCAGCGATCGCCTCATCTAAATCATCAGCTTCGGGCGTTGGCGGGTAGCCGCCATCTGCTTTAACGACTTTGTGACATGCCACTATCTGGGCGATCGCCTGTTCTAGGATTGTTACGTAAGTTTGGAGGGCGGGCGCGATATGGGGCTTACTCATGGTTCTTTCCTTTCTCGTTTAGTGCTTCTGCCATCGTCTTTAAGTCCTAAGTTCTTAGTCTCGATTGGCATCGAATCTACAACTAAAACCTGACCGATCGCTGCATCTAGGCGATCGTCTGTTGGTTCGTCTAGCTCTACACCTGTCAGCTTTGCCCGACTTTGACGCGCAATACGTTTGAAGTATCCCAGAATTGCATTGCGAATTTCGGTTGGACTGGTTTTAAATAACTCGGCTTTTTCCCTGAGCCGCCTTTCGACTAAGGCTTGATGCCCTTCGTCGTTGAGCATAAAGGTAATTGCATACTCGATCGCCTGAGCCTTGGTCTTGCCGTTCAATCCAGCCCAAATTAGAAGTTCTCGGTGCAGCTCCTTGGGGATTTTTCCCCTAATCTCATCTTGGTCAAACCGCACAACGTCCACACCATCTATTGTGCCGCGATCGGGATGGCTCTCGATATCGGCTTTCAACTCATCTGCGGTCGTTGGCTTGCGGTTAGTCATGCGTTTTATTTCTTTTTAATGCGTCTATTTTGCCGCAGAACTGGATCGCCTTCAAACCTATCTTAAAAATTCGTGATATGCAACGTCTTAGGACGTGTCTTCTCCAATGTCTTTTACTAAGACACTAAATAAGGCATTGACTCTTCTCATTCTCTATGCTTATACTGCTGACATGCCCTAACGATCGCTTACAACTCTTGCACTGTAAGGGTCGTAAGGCTTCGTAAAGGAACGTAAGGGATAAAGTTCAACTCCATGAGAACAATCACCCAAGTCTGTGATGCGCCCAGTAGGACAGCCGTTGCCGTTGCTGTTAATGCCAATGTTTTCCCCATGACTTGGGAAGATGCGGCAACTAGGCTTGGCATCTCCCGACCAACAAAAAACCAGCATCGAAAAGCTATGGGTTTTTTTGAGGGGCAGATTCTCTATGAGGAAGACTTTATCGAGCTTTACTGCCGAGTTAGGTTCTGTTCCCGTCCTGGAAAGAACTTCAGTTACGTCAGCTTTAACAGGTTGAAAGCCCAGTATCAACGGACTAATCAGTCTGTTGATACTGAGAGTTTCTATACCCACCTAGAGCTTCTGGGAATCTACTCCATCAATGCAAAGGATCTACTCTAATGCCCAATAACACATCCAAGACCGCACCGCTCACCAATCAATCGATCGCTAACACTACAGGGCTTTTGCCTGCTGACGTGCAGCAAATTGGTGCGGCGATCGCCCACGCCTCCATGAATGAGTTGCAGCAACTCTGCACCGTCATCAAGCGGATCATGAAGGACTTGAAAACAACCTCGATTGCTAGGGCGATCGCCTCTTACCAGGAAACGCAAGCCCCTACCCCAAACGCCCCTGCGGATGAAGTTCCCCAGCAGACCGTGAGGGCGGACACTCATACGATTGGGGCTGATTTGACAGCCAGCCAGACAATGGAGTCTTTGCTTCAAAACCTGGCGCGATCGCAATCCAATGGACTACTTTTTGAAGTTCAAAGTAGGCTGGCTTTCCAAAGTGGCAGAGAGCTGCTGCCTCAGCTCCTAAGTGGAGCACTTGAACCTCGAAACAATCAGGAATTAGCGCTGCTTAACGCGCTAAGGGCAGCTCTTCCTGTAGAAGAGCAGATGTCCTCTTTTTTATCATGGGAAAACTGCCTGGGAGGCGAAAATGCTTGCCAGCAGCTCGTGTTCAGTCAAGTGGAAATACCACCAGAGTATTTCCAAGAGCTGGCATCAGCGCCTACACAACTGGCGATCGCCCCAGCAGCCTCAGTGCCCCAACTTCAAGAGTCACCAGAGTTACAACAACCCCCCCTGAACGTGACATGAACTATCCCCCGTCCGATATCAACATTTGTCGTCAAGCCTTCCTGGGAGGGATGGTAGGTGTGACGCTGGCTATTGCTGGCGGACTTTTCACCCTGTTGGTTAGCCCTAAGCGGCTTCCACCAGCGATCTATCCGCTGGCAATAGTTGTAGGCACTGCGACAGGTGCAGGTTTGGCGATCGAAACCAAGTACGGGCGAGGGAAACGGCAATCAACGGCATGGAGATTGAATGCTCCTGACTATCAGGATGCTGTTGACTCAACAGCATCCGCCTTTTTAGAAGATGTCATATCTGAGGTTTACAACAGACGGGCGATCGCGGGATTCCCTAGAGACATACCAGCGATCGCCCCTGCCGAAATTGCTCCAGAGCCAGAACAGACCCCCGAAATACCACCATCACAGACTCATGAAAATCACCGTTCAGCAACTCCAGCCATGCCACGCCCGTTCTCGAATGTCCTACCGCTCGATCGCGGTAATCAATCCAAGTCCCCCGACCCAGAACTCCCGACAATCCCACCCAACATCTTTTCGGGAGCAGGTGAAGGACTTTCTATTGTTGGGAGTTTTGATAGTGACGGTAGTGATGACGATGCTTGGGGTGGCGATCGGTATGCCTCAGTCCAGCAGCACCGCTAGTTCTTTGGTGCAGACAGTCGGATAAAGCACTTTTGAAAAGTGCTTTTCCAAATCACTTTTTCATCTCTAAAGCACTTTAGAAAAGTGCTTTTCTAAAGTGCTTTTCATTCTGTTATTCACGCCATGCCTAATTACAGAGACATTGCAGACACCAACCTGGCACTGGGGGAAGCCCAGGCAGCGATGCGGCTCTATGCTGCGATCGCCCTAAGTCAACAGCAGGCGATCGCCATTGCTCAGCAAAATCAGCAGATTCCTCAGCATGTAGTTTCTCCCCAACTGCTAGGGCTAATTTCTGATCCGTCGTCTCCTTTTGCTTTTGGGCTTTTGTTCAAAGCTCAGATAGAGATGACTTCCCAGGCGCTACTGCCAAGTGCCGTGACCGTGGCTAGTGTTTCTAGCCCTGTTACCTCACATCCAGTTCCATCCGTATCCCCTGATCCTATTGCTATCCCTCGATCTATTCAGATGGCTTCAGGCTTTCAGCCCCCCCCAATATCTAAAAGGAGGACTTCTTGGGGTGGATTATTTAAGTTTTTGTCGTTTTGCAGCTTGTTGGCGATCGCCATTAGTTTCCTGCCACCGCCGTCGTCGCTTCGAGGTGTATTTTCATCTTTTGTGACTCCACAGGGAAAAACAACTGGCTCTTCACCATCTGCATCTCCAAAGGTGCAGGCTTCACCGCCCGCATCCATCAACGACAGCTTAGGAGAGTTAGCAGCTCCCGTTGCTCCCGTTGATCCATAGTTTCAGTTCACAAGGCGCAAGGCTTAGGGGTTAAAACTTCCAAGATTAGGTTCTTCCCGATGCGGACAAGTTGGATGTAGCTAAATACTCGTCCCCTGCATAAAGCGATCGCCGCCCAGTAATTGGGTGTCTTGCCAAAACTACCGAAAAAACTACCGAAAAAACTAACGAAAAAACTAACGAAAAAACTAACGAAAAAACTAACGAAGAAGAAAACAAATTAACGCTATCCTCCTCCTCCTCCTACCATTCCCTCTGGCATACGGGGTTCTGTATGCCATCCAACTTCCTTTGGAGATTATTTCCGATGACTAGCCAGCCAGCGATACCCACGTCCTCCTCAGCCTGGAGAACAATACCTCAGAACGAGTTTGAGACAGAGCAAGAGCAAGAGCGATCGCCAGAAAGATCAGAATCATTATTTAGCCTTGGATTTGTTGTGGTTGGTGCGGTTCCCTCCATGTTCTTCATCGCATGGATTCGGGGGGCATTTCCTAGTGCTCCTTACATTGAGCGATCGGTGTTGAACGCACTTTTTCTGGTGGCGATCGCGTTGATTTTGTTTGCCCAATTCAAGCGCAAGCCCTGGCTTAAACGCATGGCGATTCAAATATTTTTCGCCGCTTCTGGCGGCTTGCTCTATTGGGACATCGCCATGTGGCTGCATTCCCTATCTAAAAAGCCCTAATTCTCAGTTCAATGCTGTCTTTATTCCGTCGCTTCCGTCCTATGCCTACTCCGCCGCCCGCTGTTGAGTCAGCAGCTTTAGCTGTCCTTCACTCCGAGTTGACGGATCATTTTCTGACGGCAAGAAAGCAGACTACAAGTGAGAAAGAAGCGATCGCCCAATTCATTAAAAAGCTGCAATCAGAGGGATATCCGCAGCACTTTCCTAAGAACGTGCTGGCTACTGCCATTGATAGGGCGATAACAGAGGTTGAGGTGAACCTTCAGAATCCCGAATATCACCATTGGATTGGTTCTCAAGCTCCTCAAGCCAAGACTCCCCAAACCCCAGTTCTTCAAACTCCCAATACCCAAACGCCCTCTACTTCGGCGGCTCCCATTGTTAAAACAATTAGCCTTCAGGCAAAGATGCTGGCGGCAAAAACACCACAGGAACGTGGTGATGTCTTTGCTGAAGCCATAAGCCGCTGCCGTGGCATTAGCCCTGACAAATTTTGCTGTGTCGGCATTGCCACGGGAAATCCTCGTGTCTCCGTTTATAAAATGCAGCAGGTTGACGTAAACGGCACTACGATTTTTCGGGGGGCTAAGGGCTTTGAAGATCTAGCAGAACACTTCAAAGTTCTGGGGCTGTCTGGCGGCAATCGCAAGGTGGCGATCGTGCCACGAGAGGGATATATCGCTATTGAAGTTCCCAATCCTACATGGGAGCCAGTTTTACTTGACTCGTTAATCAAGCAAGGGTCTGAGCCAATCCCAGGCTCTCCTCTAACCGCATGGATTGGAATTAATACTGAAGGAGAAACTGTTGAATTCGATTTTTCCAAACCTACTGGCTGTCACCTGTCATTAGCAGGCATGACAGGTGGAGGTAAGACGGCATTTATTAACACGTTGGTCGTTGGCATGATTGTTCGCCATCGATCGCCCTGGTTCGTCAAATTTGTAATTATTGATATCCAGCAAGTCAATGCACAACATCTAGAATCTTTCCTGCCTTGGTTTTGGAAAGACCTGGGAGTGCTATCGAAAAGTGCCGATATCTCTACTGTTCTACGTTTTGTTGAAGACATTGAAGAAGGGGATAGTTCCGACAGCAAACCTCATTCGACTCCAGGGCTTTTGCAGATTGAATGCAAGCGTCGGGAAGATTTATTTTTGGTGGCTCGGTCAAACGATCTAGATAGCTATAATCGCGTTGCCTATGAGGATTATTTGTCCTGGCGCGATCAACAGATGAATTCTGGCGCAGTGATCAAAAGTCTGACGATCGATGCCTACAACAAGGCGGTCGATCCTGATTTCGATCGCTGGCGACATTCTGCTGAGTTCCAAAAATGGAGACAGTCATCGGCAAGTTCTCGGAAGGGGAAGCCGCGCCCCTACTTACCGATACTGGAACACATTGTTGTCTTACTGGATGAAGCCTCCGGCACTAAAGATTTGTTTGGCGGTCGGAAAAAGCAATTTACACAATGGCTGCGGCAAATCTCTCAAGAGTTGCGTAAGTTTGGCGTGCATCTGTTCGGCTGCACGCAGCGCCCTAGTGCTGATAGCTATGGTCCTTATGACTCTGCTACGAGAGAGCAGTTCGGGTATCGCGTTTGCTTAAAAGTTATGGGCGAATCTACATCCGAGATGGCGCTAGGCAAGACCCATAAAATTGGCACTGAACTAGGCGAAATGGGCGATTCCTACATCATTACCCCTGACAATCCTGAACCTATGCGGGTTCAAATTTTGTTTACACCACACTGGCTCATTGACTCACTGAGTCAGCAAGTGATGCAGTCTTACGGCGAAAGACCGATGCGAACCATCAATCAGGTTCATGAACAACTGATGAGTCGGGAAGGCGCTCCAATCGACAATTTATTTGGTAGTCTCCCCAACCCTCAATTCTCAAACCAAAGAACAGCAGCATTTCCAGCAGTTGCTCCAGCCACACTGGTCAAACCTGTTCCCAGAAGCCGTAGCGTCTCTCCGCCGCCCACAGAAGCGATCGCCCCTGTAGATCCTGAATTTGAGAGCATCTACGACAAAGTTATTCAGGTTCGTAAAGACAAAATTCAGGAGATAAACGGTGGATCTATCAAGAAGCTAACGGAGACAGAGCTGGGGATTCGCGTCTTTGGTGACCAGTATAGGGGTTCGTCTCAAAGGCTAAAACCTCAACTGCTGGAGGCGATCGCCCATTACGAGGGAGCCTTTAGCGTGTGGGGTCCCAAGCATGAAGAATAATTGGTGGCGATTTGTCCTCATGGCGATCGCTGTATGTGCATGTGCCCTTATGTTTGGGTGCGATCGATATAGAGAAACAGCAGCGATTGGGCAATGGTTGGGCGATCGAACAGCTCTGGAGGCTGCGTATGCTGCCGCGCCTGCCTCTGCGCCTGCGCCAACTGACGATAAAGCGAAGCCCTATCTTGTTAAATACCCTGCGGCTGCTCGCACGATCGCAATGCGGGCAATGCTCTTGTTAATCCAGCAAAACGAGGGGACAAATCCTAATTCGTTAGGCGTTTCCCCTTATCGGGTTTGGTATGGGCATAACGTCTACAAAGGTGATTTCGTTACATTCCCAGATCAATGCTTTTGGATTGCAACGGGCAAGTTTGCGGATGATTGCATTGGGCGAACGACAAAGACTTCGGCATTTGGAGCGTACCAATTTCTGCCGACAACCTGGGACTCGGTGATCGCTCGCCTGGTGGCAGCAGGTGGGAAGCTGTACACCCAAGACCCAAACACAAAGAAGGCGATCGGCGAGGCGGCACCGTTGAATCAAGATTTGGTAGCCACTGCTAACTTTGCGCTTGTCGGTGGCTATAAGCATTTGATGAAATCCGTTTCAGTTACCCAGGTTGGGTTGATTGCGATCGACCGAGGGGAGTTTAATCAAGCTGTCTGGGCAGCAGCAATTGAATGGGCATCTTTCCCCAAGGAGGATGGCTCTAGCATTGGAGCCGATTTCGGTGGACAGGAAGCGATCAGCTTGGACAGAACCTGGCATCGTTACCTGGTTCTGTTAGAGCAACAGCAGGCTCAGATCATCCCTGGCTCAGCCTCAGCTCTGGGGCTGCAAAGTAATGCTGCAAGTCCACAACTATCAGCCAAAATTCCGGCTGCACTCCTACAGCCGATGCATGTTGGGGATACGATCGCGGGCTTCCCCGTTACTGATGTTTTGAGAATTAGGACAAGCAACCCTGAAACAGGACTGGCGATCGCGGGCTGTAATCCTGGAAAGCCAACACTGCCCCCTTGCCGCGCTCACAAGGGGTTTGATATTGGTACGCCCGTGGGCACACCTCTGGTTGCGCCCATTGCGGCAACGGTTGCTTGTGCCAACGACTATGGGCGAGCGGGGAAGTACGCCGTTTTTACGCTGAAGTCTAACCCTCGTGCATCCTTTGCGTTGATGCATCTCCAGGATTGTCAGCCTGGTGAATATGCGGTGGGCGATCGCTTTGCGACAACAGGGGATGGGGGCACTGGTCCTCATCTGCATCTAGAAGGATGGCTGGACGCTAACTATTACGTCTATCCAGCTATCTGGGCTTGGGGATTCTTAAAGGGAAAGCTGAGTATGGAGACGTTTGAGGGGTAATGAGGAATAAAACTATGGATAGGATGGACAGGAAGGAGATACGTCAGTGGCTCAACACGATCGGGCTTTGGGCTTTGACAATCACCATGATTTTATTCTCTTGGGCATTAATCCAGATCGTCGGGATAATGCTGAACACCATGGTCGTTCTGTTGGTGTTCATTAGTTATTTGTTGGGGGCGCTATCTGTTCTGTGGCTTCTCCAAAATCACATCTACATGACCAGCGCTGGGATTCGGCGGGCTTGGCAAGCGATGATGCCCCAAAGTTCGGAATTTAATATCGAGAGTGAGCCGCATCTGGACGAATTTAATATCGAGAGTGAGCCGCATCTGGACAAGGTGACCATAGCATTCTTCCCTCGCCGCCCGATCGCTCCAGAGTACGCTGTTTACCGCGTAGAGCGAAACGTTGGCTCAGGAAGCGATCGCTTCCTGAAAGCCACCAAAGAAGCGGTTGACGGGCAATATGACCTCTGCTTCTCGTCAGAAGATGAGGCATATTCATACACCAGTATTAGAGATGCCATTATCGCGGCAGCTTACTGTTATATTCGCGGCGGCATGGGATTAGATTTTAGCGTCGTCGAAAGTGACCAATCGCTACTCGTAGAGCGGTCTAGCCGCGTTGACTAATAGATAATAGGGGAAGAGGTAGAGGTGACTATGGCTATGGAGTTAGGCGATCGCGTAGTTTGGCTAGATTATTCAGGTGTCAGCGACTTTGCAACATACATTCGGGGAGTCTCCCCCTGCGGCAGGCTGGCACTCATCGATCGCGTCAATTACCCCGTGCGCGTTGGGAGACTACAACCTCTAGAGAACGAAGATAAGATGCTTTGCTACAACCATTGGATGCCCAACGACGTGGATGTGTTAACCAAGAAAAGCCTCATGCCTTACCTCTTGGAAATCATTGCCGCTGAACAGTTCACTGAACGCCTCTACTATAGCCGCAGCCAATGACACTCTTTACCGATTGGGATATCTACGGCGATCGCTCTATCATGGTCTACCCCTACATTAGGGGCGCTATCTGGGGATTCGTGGTCGCGTCTTTTTTCTGGCTTTGGTTCGTGCCTTGGGTAAAGAGCAAACTTTCAATCGATCGCTAATCCTCTTCGATCTCTGTTAAGACCTCTCCCCGACCAATCAAATCACCAAACTGCATTCCAGTTTCCAGGCTTTGCACAAACCCGTCTGAGTCTAGCTGCCCATATAATCCCGGCAACCGATTAGCCACCTCTTCCAGGCTCATACCATCGGTTCTATGCCCTTCCAACCAATCGTAGATCTGGTCAACCCAGCCGACGACATGACCTGAAGCGCTCTCCATTGAGCGATCGACAAGTAGGTCAACCGGATCAGCCTTGCCATCCTTGGCATCTTTTCGACTGCTGGCGTATACGCCAGCAGTCTCTTCTCGATCGATATCTTGCTCCACATCTTCTAGCGGTCTACCCTTGACTGCCTTCTTCTTCTTGGATTTTGACTCCTTGTCGCAATCGCAATCGGTTTGTTCAAGGCGATCGCCAGAGTCAGTTCGTTTCTCCTCTTCCGGTGGGGCTTCTTCCAGTGGGGCTTCTTCTTCTGATAGTGCGGCAAAAGGATCTTCCTCTCCGGTGGCATTGGGGTCTTCATTTAGATCTGCGTAGGGGTCTGCATTGGGGTCTGCATTGGGATCACCCCCCTCACCGCCCCCCTCACCGCCCAGCTCAGCAAACGGATCTTCTTGCGACTTCGCCCAAGCCTTGGCATCTAGAACTGTCTCTGTGGAGTATTCAGCTCCCTCAAATCGGGATGACCTGATCTCTTCTGGCAAGACTACCTTCATATCAAAGTAGGCGCGATCGACCTGGCTCTGACTGAGGCGTTTGGCGATTCGCTCTTCCTCGGTTTCCTCAATCAGGGATATCCAATCAAAGCTCCAATCCTCTGGCAGCTTGCCTTTGGTGGGGCTATCTTTGGCTTGCCAGATTAGGTCAAAGAGTCCACCGTCATCGGGCGATCGCAGTTTGCCCTGGTAGGCATCGACCTGATGTTGCTGCACCAACTTTGACCAAACTTTAGCTTCTGTGTCGCCAGCTCCCTGAGCTGCCAGCCCAGAGGGTCCTTGTCCAAACAACACCGACATGGTGATGCGAGCCGCCCCGACGATGCGGATGAGTTGCCTGTCCATGATGTCTGGCAGTCCGGCAAAATTGCGCGTGACGATCGAGACATCTTCTTTTTCTGCGTCGGCAACGAGCATTTTGAAGTTGCTCTTTGAGGATCGGAATGCGGCGAGGCGGTTCCGCAGTTGAGCTAATGACTTCTCATCTGCCTTTGCCAGCATTTCTGATAAGTTCTTCATCTTATAGACGAAGAGGCTGGATTCCTGTACCAGCGTTGTGACACTGGCATCGGTGCCTTCAAATCGAGAAAATGTATCAAACAGCAGGTTGAGAATGGAGGTGCCCCAGCCCTCATTTCTGAGCATGATGTCAGGCGGCATCTCTACCCCATCAAACCGAATAACCCGACTCTTGTGGACGCGGGTGCCTGTGCCAGCTTCCTGCCCTAACATCTTCCTGAACTTGTCGTCAATCTGCCCTGGCAGGATGAGTTCATAGAACTCTGGGTCTTCCACCATCAGACTGTATTCAATCACGGGGCGGATGCGATGGCGGTCTAGAACCTTTAGCCCGCGAATGCTTTTTAGAGTAGAGATTTTTAAGGGGCGATCGAAAGGTTGTCCATCTTCAGCAATGATGATGATCGCCGCACCGCCATAGAGCCGCGCCCAGGTGTCAGCCTTAGAAAAGGCGGCGGCAACACCAATCTTCTGTTGGTACTTATCAAACTCAGAGATTTTGGTGCGGTCTGAGGTTTTGCCGCCCATCTTGATTTCTAGCCACTTGCGAACGGCTTCCTTGGGGTAGGCTGTGACGCAGACCTGGGGTATCCAAGCGCCCTCAAACAAGTTCTCTAGATCGAGTTTGGTGAGGCGATCGTTCCGAACGACTTGGTAATTCGCTGATTTGTCAAAAGCTGGATCACCCATCCCAGTAGACAGGTTTTCTATCACTCCGTCTGTACGCATCACCCCAAACTCTTCAGTCATAGTCCTTGCCAATGATTTCTCTTGTAGAGTTCCCTGATTGGCAGAAATCAGGAATTTGCAAATGGGGCGATCGCTCTGGGAAATATTGATGCATGGAAAACGAGCCGAAATCCGATCCAATTTGTCCTGCCTCTTGTCCCAACCGTGCTTCTGATGGGGTTTATTTGTTTGGAGTTCGGATTGCTCCCATAGAAATTGTCTTGCAAATTTCTGTTCTTTTGCTGGTGTTGATTCCAGCAGCACGACAGTCCGCTCAAGATAGCTTTACGCCATTTCAAGCATTGCAATGGATTTCGACGGCGGCAGGGGGCATTGCCATTATTCGCGTTAGTCCCACGGACAAAATCAATGCCTCTCTCAAACTACTTGGCAAGTAAGATTGCTGAATTTCTTTTTCTATATGCTAATGAAGTCAAACCCACAATCAAGCGGCTTCCCCGGCGATCGCCCTCGCCCTCGCACCCACAACAATACCAGGCGCTTTGTGCCGATCGAAGGTTCCCCTTCGTGGGGAAGATTAGTGGGTGCATCACGTCCGAGTTTTTCGGTGTTTTGCCCAAAGACCCTCTCTACCGAGTTGTCCTTAGATCGGAGCATCTGCGGAAAACTCCAGGCGCACTGGCAGCGCTCCGAGTGGAGAAAGCGAACACCCATCAGTTTTGGGCGTGGGTGCAGAAACGTCATAGTACGACTAGCCCTTGCCATCTGGTGTTTTGTATTCAGGTTGACTTGAGCCATCCGTCTCAAAGAACCTGGGGCGGAACATTCCTTCGCCTGGGACGTAAGAAGGAGGCGGAGATAAAGAAGATGGAGTCAGAAGCGCAAGCTGATGCTTGCTCTATCTATGCCAACAATGCCTTGGCTTCCTTCTTTACAATGCAGATCCATGGGCATTGGCTGATGGAAGAAACTGACGAGTTTTGGTGCTTAGTGATCGAGACTGCTTACAACGGCTATTGGGCTGAACGCTCCCAGTACATTGTCTAGCGATCGCAGGTTCGCAGATTAATGTCGCAGTTCCAGATTAATGTCGCACAAATCAAGGTGACATACTCCTACACTGATGCTTCGCATACAGAGTAGGCTTCTCCCACCGGAAAGTCGTTCTACGATGAACCGGACTGGAGCATTTTATAGTGACGCGATGCCCAACGCCACTTTGAATATTCAAATGTTTTTCATTCTATTCGTGAGCGATGCAACGGAGACGCTTGTTTGAGATCGCAATGTCGCAAATCAGAGGCTTATCAGACATTTCACTGGAAGAAAATCAACCTGCTAGGCAACAGTTGAAGTGTTGCTGTCGTTCTATTATAGCCCAGAAGATAACTGTTCGCTCGGTCACTGTTGCCTTCCCTCGCTTCGCATTGGTCAGGCAACGCACCCTCACTCACACGCTTTCATCTCACACCAAATCAAAGATTATGGTGTGAGGCTTCCCACTTCTTAGCTAATTCAAATGAATCGACGGGCTTGGGAATTCTGAAGGAAAGTATCTCAGAATCCACTATGCCCGTAAACCTGACTGGATCACGATCTCTGCAACAAACCGCTCAGGCTTTGCCCGTGGCGTTGATTGCTGAGCCTGCTATTGAAAATGACACAGACAACACCCTACGCTTCCGCGTGGCTCGTGAAAACCTTACCCCGGCTCCATTTGCCCTGACGGTGACGGCGGTTAACGCCTCCAATCAAATCACGGCTGCGGATCTAACCAGGCTACGGCTAGGTGATGCGATCGCCAGCACCCAAGTCACTGGCACCATCACAGCAATTAATTTGACCGTTACGCCTCATGCCGCAACAGTCAGTGCCAATGCTAGTGCTAGTGGTTCTGCGGCATTGACCGTTACGCCTCCCTTGATTGACCTAGCGCTTTATGAGTTGGTCATAACGCATACCATGCCGTCGTCTAGCAGCGTCGTCAATGTTTCGATTCAACTTCACGGATTTGATGGCTCTAAGGCTAATAACGCTGATGGTTCTGGCAAAGACAACGTAGTGGCTGATAGCAACACCCTCGTTGCAGGTCAAGCCATGTCGTTTGCTATCAACTTTGACCAGGTGCTGACAGCGGCAAGAATCCCCCGCGCCTAACGAGCGATCGCTGGGTTATTTGATTGTTTCAATTCCACATTCTTTGTATTAGCAGGATAGATTCATGGCAAAACAGTTATACAAGACAATCAAAGGGATGACAGACGCAGTTCTGAAATCCCCTAGCGGTAGCCTATTGGTGTTACCCACGGCATCGGGCGGAGTGTTCTCTCCTGGGCAAGAAGTCATCGTCATTGAAGGTAACTCTCGCTTAGGCGAGATGGTGGTTTTAGACACCTATACCCAAGCTCGTAAGCCTGAAGTGAAATTAGATTGGAACCAGACCAGCCTGCAATTGATTGGGATGCAGTTAGGTTTGGAGTTTCAGTCAGAAGCCAATGTTGACACTAAGGTCGTCAGCAATGGTCTACTCATTACTAAGGGCGAATACGCCCCGGCTCAGGCAGGCTATGAAGGGTTCGGAATGCCTGCTGACCAAACCAACTCATTAGCAACAGCACTGCTTTCCAATGACTTGACCAGCAACTTAACTCGTCAGCCCTTTGGCTCCTTTGATGCCGCTATTCCTTTCTCCTATGCTCAGGGCGCAAACAACGCGCAGAAGTGGTCAACCAACCTGATCAACACCTACGTTGCTTACTCCTTCCCACATCAACTGGCTAGTGCGATCGTCCTCACAGAAGAAGACTTCAGCAGCTTCAGTTTGACAATGCTGACAATCATGACCGATCGCACCTTGCTGCAATGGGAATTCCCCAGCGTCTCGGTGAAATTGGATGAGGGAGAAATCAACACAGCCGATGCCAAGATGTCTCTGTCCTTCCGGGTTCAAGATGATGGCTCTGACTGCCTACCTTACAAGGTCATCTACAAGGGTCAAGCTCAACGACGTAAGTGCGTTTAGGTGAATTGAACTAGAACTGTACTAACCTCCCTCAACATGGCAACTCCAAAGAGACAAAACCCCAGACGATTAGCTAAACCCGAGGCGATCGCTGAAACCAAAACTCAATACACTCGTAATTTTGTAATTCCGGGTTGCGTAGTGCAGATTGCCAGCGAAGGTGATGTGCCCGTTGAGGATCTAGTCGGTGTCGCGTTTGGTGTGGCAGCAGATAATCCTGATGCCTATGTTAAGTTCTGGATTCAGATTAGGCAATGAAATATCTGCGGGTTGACTATTTAGATGGTCAAATTGCGTTAATCGGCAAGGTTTCTCGTTCCTCTTTGGGGGCACTGGAAGCCTTGCTTCAGATTTTGCAGGAACGATGGATAGCAGCAGAACAGCAGACTAGCAAAATGGTGGCAGACCAGGGCACTTGGTCTGTGTTCCAGGCGATCGCCAATCTGATGACGCGCTATGAAATTCCAGGACAAAAAGGCTTTGACCTGGAACCCATACGCAGCGATATAGAACAGCTTGAACGGTTGTTTCTATTTCAGATTGAGGGAGAGCAATATAAGTGTTGTCAGTTAGTCGAGTTGCTACAGTTTGAGCCGTTGCCTGTACCTAATTGGCAGCAGACGGATGACTCGCTCGATCGCATGGTGCCATCCTGCGGTAATCCAGAGATGGATGTTTTGGCTTCGCTGTCGGTGGCTTTTACCGTGACCGAAGCATTTAAGATTTTAGACACGTTGGATGCCGAATCATTAGACCGATTCCAGGCACACGTTAATGAACTTCGCCGTGACCCAGAGGAGCGACAGACTGAGAACCTGGCGGGAGACTTTGCGGCATGGAAGGAAGAAAACTCTGATGCCTATCAAGAGGCGCTGGGAATTAAGTTTAAGCGTCCAGCCGATGCCAAAGATCCATGATGCGGGAATCGTAAGGAAAATAGTTTGCCATGCCTCCCACCCCTGACTATCTAAAGCTGCTGCCCAAGGAAGCCCTTGAGTATTTTCGCAAAAAGCTGTCTGTCCCTACAGAGAACTGGAAGCAGTTTGATGCATCGCAGCATGACTTTGCCTACACGATCGCGGGGTTAACTCGCGCTGACTTATTAGAGTCAATGCGATGGTTGATTGAACAGGCGATCGCGGAAGGGTATTCCTTTGAGACGTTCAATAAGCAGTTCAAACGATTGGTGCGGCGGCGGGGCTGGACTCCTGAACCATTACCAGCCGGACCCTCAGACTGGCGGATGAGAATCATTTTTGAAACGCCTATACGCCGGAGTTACGGTGCAGGCAGACTGATACAAATGCGTGACCCAGACGTTCTGAGCAAGCGTCCCTATTGGATGTGGAAGCATGGCGATTCCCCTAGTCCTCGAATGCATCACTTGGAGCTGCACAATCAAGTATTTCGAGCTGATGATCCGTTCTGGGAGATGGCTTACCCACCTTGCGGATATGGCTGCAAATGCCGTGCATTTAGTATTGGCGATCGCCATCTTGCGGCAAGAGGTTTGTCGGTGGGGATGCCGCCTGACCCAAGTACGGTGGCACAGAAAGGATTCCGTCGCGCCCCTGGCACAACGCCTGAATCAGAACGGCAAGAGGTTTTAGAGCAAGGAATCAGCAGGCTTTCCCCAGAGCTGGCTGAGGAAGTTAGGAAGGATATGAAGGATAAGGGGCTGATGGGGGGCGATCGGCAAGACTCAGAGCGATCGGACGATCGCCGGATCTGGGTGGATGACAGATCCGTTGAAAATGGCGGCTACTATCGCCGTCAAAAGAATGCCAAGACTCCTGAGAAGATATCGCCATTTGTGTCTAAGCAAGAGATGTCTGGGATGTCTAAGGTTAATGATCCTCGCCATTCAAATGGAGTCAACAAATCGTTCTATGTGGAGGATCAACATCAGAAGCGAAGGGTATTTAAGGTTGGTTCCCCCCACCAGACTGCGGCTGAAGTGCTGGTAGCTGAGATGGGGACATCAATTGGAGCTAAGGTCAACCAAGTTCGTATCGTCCCACAAGCGCCCAATCTAATCCATTTGAAAGGAAGGGGAGCTTCGCTTCATGAGCTGGTTCCAGGGATTCAGTGCAATAAAATTCATCAAGGGGCTAACGCTAGAATGTCCCTCTCCTTGGGGGGTACGCCAACGCAAAACAGGGATTCTTTTGGGCGAGCCTTACAACACCCAGACCTAGCAAAAATTATGGCTTTGGATATCTTTACGGGGAATTCCGATCGCCATTCAGGGAACCTATTTTACGATCCAAAGAAGGGATATCACGGCATTGATCATGGGTTTGCGTTTAAGGACGCAACTGCTGCGGAAATAGACTTTGCCCTCCGTGACTGCGGTGAAGCAGAGATGCAGGCTTTAATAATGGGTAGAACCAAGAACTTAAAAGTTTTGGTTTCTTCCTTGGAAAAGCTGACTCAAGAGAATAGCCCAGAGTCGATCTCCAATCGACTAAAGCTCCACGCCAATGCCGCTTCTTCTGGAGGCTTTGACAAGTCATCTAAGATTCAGGCTGACATGCAGGACAGACAGACCATCAACGAGCGCAATATTAAATACAATCATGAAAAAAGCCTGAATCTGATTAAGTTACTCAAGCCACTGACGGACTGACGGAGAAAAATGACGACATTTAACGTTCTAGAAAACCACAAAGTTACCAATTCTTTCACCGTTGAGGGCGATCTCATTACCGCTGGAGAAGCCCCAGAATTTATCGTGGAATACGCTGCTCGTAAAGCAACCTACGGCGGAACGGTAGAAGAGTACGCCTTGAAATCCTGTGGGAATGTTGGGAACATTATTTCACTCGATCGCATGGGCAGTGGCTATGTGGTTAAACAGAACTAGAGGGGCGATCGCGTTTATGTGGCCATTCGGAGAGAATTGGCATAATTCTACCGACGCTACTGGTCTGGGCATTCTAGGGAGAAGATTTCTCGCTGTGCCCATGACTGAGCCGATTATCTCTGCTGAATTTGATAGCTCTGAAGTGCAGAGCCTCATAGCGAAATTGTCCAAAGCTGGACGGTTGCGCTCTGCTTTTGTGGATATTGGGGAAGAGGCTTTGCTCCAGTTTGATGAGGGCTTTGAGACGGAAACAGACCCCTACGGCATCGCCTGGGCACCATTGAGCCAAGCCACCATCAACTGGAAGAAGGAGAACAGTAGGATTCTGAAGATTCTCCAGTCCACAGGCAGGATGCGAGCGAGCATTAGCTATCAGGCTGACGACGATCGCGTGGTGGTGGGCACCAATGTTAAGTACGCCAAGAAGAACCAAAAGACCCGCCCCTTCATGGGTGTAGGTATCAAGTTGAAGACGGCGATCGTTGAGATTTTGCAAGACCACGTTTTGGATTTAGAGAACTAATTATGGTGACAACCGCTCCGGCATCGGCAAAACCCGCACAGCAATCTACTCAGCCACCTGCTGGGCAGAGCCGCCCCCCTACATCCAAGCAGGCTATCAACAAGGCTCTTGCTGTCACGATTGAGGCGGGAATTCGTGAGCCTGTTCGCATCATTTCTTATAGGGCTGATCCGCAAGGCAACATTTTGGGTCGGTTCTCCACGTCAGGTCAAGTCTTTGACTACGAAATTAATACCAAAAACGAGATTCGATACAACGAGTCTAAAGACGTTAGAGCCGATGCCTTCCTAGCAGGCGTTCGGAGCGCAGGTGTTCGGAGCGCAGGCGTAACGTTCCGCTTTGATGGCGATCGCTGTGTCAAGGGTAAGGCTTGCGGTGCAGCCTGCATTGCCGAAGGACTAGAGTGCAAAGTTGCCATGCCCAAAGAGCTTGCCGATAAGTTTGGCAAAGTGCGATCGGCGATTCAACAAGAGGGAGGACAAACAGCAACCGCTACGCCTGCTAAACCAACCTCAGAGAAGATTGCTCCAGCCAGTGCCCCAGCTAAAGAGGCTCCAAAGAAGGAGACTCCAGTAAAGGCGAAAACAAGCGACACCCCAGCCAAGGCTGATGAGCAATCAGCAGAGAAATCGCCTCAGACTCCTATTGGCAAAAGCCAGTGGTCAAAGGCTCTTACAGTCGGTGGCATTGGTGCAGGTGTGACGGCAGCAGTATTGGCAACAGCCGCCGTTGGTGTCATTGCCAATGATGTCAAAAAAGCGGGTACAGACTACGGACAGTACAACTTTCGGGTAACGGAAGATGGGAAGCCTGACGAAGAAACGTTGAAGACCTATGACACTTTTAAGCCTGGGGATCTGATCCGCAAGTCTATCGGTGTAGGGGGTGGTAAAGGGTTCGGTGGGCTTCGGGTTGAGCACTACTCAGTCTATATGGGTAAAGACCCGAAGACGGGTGAACACATGATGGTTGAGACTAACTTTGGCAAGGATGACAAGAGCCGAGTTGATGTGCAAATTAACCCGCTAACCAAAGAGGCGGAAAAGGGGCATAGCGACTATGCGAAGGTGCCAGAAGAAGAATTGAAGGGCAAGGGCAAGATTTATTCTAGAGAAGAAATTGTCAAACGGTCTTTGGCAATGGTTGACAAACCTTTTACTTACAAAGGATTCACCTCAAGCTGCGAAGTTTTCGCTCGGGGCATGGTTGAGGGTGAAGCCTATGATGTTCAAGGCAAACACATCACAAACTTTACCAGAACAGCATCGGAGATCTTCACTGATACTGCTCTTAAGTTTGGGCTTGATGATGGCACTGACAAGCAGAATGACAAGCGTACCATCGTCAAGATTGGTAACAAACGCCTGCATTGGAGTGGCTATAAGGAAGATAGAAAAAACAAAAAAGCGATGACTGCTCAAGAGATGGTAGAAGCTCTCAAAAAAATGGAGACTTCTGCTAAGGCTGATTCCAAGGAAAGAAAGGATGCGGCTGACGTAGCGAAGCCATCCAATGACGACTTGCTGAGCGCGAGTTGGGATGCTGTAATTGACCCCAAAACTGAGGGACTGCGATCGCCTGAAGAATTCTCTGATCTAGTTGAGCAAATAGCCAAGAAGTTCCCTGGCTCGGCTCCATTAGTTCGCAAGGAGATGTACAAAAAATATTTGATGGTGCTCTTGTCAGCCATGTCGGGCGGACCTGTCGAGGGAGAAGCGTCAACCACGGCTAAAAAAGAACAGCCTAGAACCGATGCCGCCGATAGCGCTGCCGCTGCCCCTCAATCAGCAATACGTAAAGCGATCGCTGCCATTCTAGAGGAAGGGATTCGTAGTCCTGTCAACGTTGCATCCTTTGCGCTAGGGAAGAATGATGCGATCGTTGGGAAATTTGTCACTAGCTCTCAATCCTATGATTACTCGATTGGAAGTGATGACGTTCTAGAGTTTAACGAGTCTGAGGATGTTAGAAATGATGCTTTTGTTATGGGCTTTAGAACGGTTGTGGCATCAACTCGGACTGACAAAGGTGACCAGTGTGTCAAGGGCAAGGCTTGCGGTGATGCTTGCATTGCAGAAGGTAAGACTTGCCGAATCAAAATTACAGATCCAAAAGCAAAGGCAGCGACAGCCACAATTCGCCAGCGGTTGAAGGGTGATGTCGGGAACGTCGCCGCCGATCCTGCCCCGGAAATGATTAAGGAGCAGAAGGAACCCGTAAAACAGGTGGAAAGCTCAGATCTTGATCCGTCAGTCCTGATAAATCAAGAAGCTAAGAGGAAAAACCTTCGGACTATTGGCACATTAGCAGGCGTAACTACATTGGCGATCGCCGGAGCTGGAGTTGCCGGAATTGCAGTTGATCTGAAGCGCAGTCAGGTAGAGATTGATCGATCTCAAATTCCCCCTAATGATGGTATTCCTGACGCAAACACGCTGGCTGAATATGACAAGCTTGAACCCGGAGATTTAATCACCAAGACTTTTACTGCTCCAGGATGGGGAACCCGCCAACACTACGGGGTTTATGTTGGCAAAGATCCAGAGACAGGGGAGCACATGCTGGTTCACGCGACGGGTTCTCCAAAGATTAGCGACAAAATTCCAACGATTGTGATGCAGCCATTGACAAAAGACGCTAACAAGAACGCGACGGCTTACAGGAAAGTGCCGCCCAGCGAGATGCATAAAAGAGATGGCACTATCAAAATGAGCGGAGAAGAAGTTGTAGCTAGGGCAAAATCTCTCATTGGAACTCCTTTTACCTATCAGGGTTTCGACTCCAACTGCGAGTCCGTAGCAAGAGGCATTGTCGAGGGCAAAGATTACTCCACTCAAAGAGATAAGGTTACTGCGTTTACACAGACAATCTCAAAGGCAGTCATTGACACTGGGCTGAGATTTAAGGTCGATACTAATGCAAAAGCAGACGATTCAAAAGAGAAAGATCGAATTGTTCGGGTCGGTCCTTTCCGCATCAGACATTCTGACTACCAGGTCTATGCAAAAGATCGGATGACTGCTGCCCAGGCTGTAGAACATCTAAAGAAAAATCCTCCCAAGCCTAAAGATCGAGTCGATTCTGCCGATCGCGTTAGTGATTCGGTTTCTCGATCTGAAGCGTTCAATGCAACGATTGACCCAGCTACCCAGGAACTGCGATCGCCCGAAGATTACGGCGCTCTGGCTGAAGAATTTGCCGTCTTATATCCGTCGTTAGCCGATTCGATCCGGGTAGGGATGTATAAAAACTATTTGATGGTTCTAATGACGACCCTAGCGTCAAAGTCGCCTGAATTGCCCACACCTGAGTCAATGGATAAGCCGATGAAGACGGAGCGAAAGGATTCTGGCGAAGCGCAGGCGCAGATGATTTTGGATCTAGTATTGGCAGACCGCCCAGATGCCTTTATTGCTGGAGCCATAAATCTTAGAACAGATGCCGCTGATGGAGCGCCCCCAGGATTTACCTGGGTTCAAGACAGTAGGGTTGAAGGTGGGCGTTATTTGCGGAAGAAGTCACACAGCAAAGCAATTGTTGCAGGTGCGGCGGTTATCGGCAGTGCGGCGGTTATCGGCGGTGCGGCAAAGGGAATTTTGATTTCTAATCATCTACGGAGCGAGTCTAAAAAAGAGTTTCAGAAGCAACATGATGCGGCTTCAGCCGCCAAGAATGACCCCTCAGAGGAAGAAACGTCCAAGAAGCCTCCGTCAGCGCGATCGTCTGGAACCCGCCCAAAGGCTGCTACTGAGGCTACCAGTAGGGTGAACTTGGAGAATGACAGCAACTCAAAGGATAAGACCATAGATGTAAAGTCAAAACGGGTTGATTCTAAAGACAGTGCCCCGGCTGGACATGTCTGGGTTAAAGATAGCAGGGTTGAAGGTGGGCGTTATTTGCGGAAGAAGCGAGGCGGAACGGCGCTGAAAGTGGCGGGCTTGATTGGGGGCGGTATCGTTACTGGTGGGGTGCTTGGTGCGGCAGTGGGAGCTAGAGCCATTCTTGCTGGCAAAATAGATGCGGACAAAGAGATCAGGTCAAAGGCGCGATCGCCTCAAACCCCTCCAAATGCTGCTGCTAAGGCTTCAGTGAACTTGGAGCACGATGAAGCAGTAAAGGGTGAAACCATAGAGGTAAAGTCAAAAAGAGTTGACTCTAAAGACGCTGCCCCGGCTGGATATGTCTGGGTTCATGACTCACGGGTGAAAGGTGGGAAATACTTGAGAAAGTCTAATGGTGGGGTGCAGGGCAAAGGCGATAAATCGTGGAATGCGGCAAAAGGGCGTGAACTTCAAAAACAAGAAGAGGCGGAGTGGGAGGATGAGTATGGCGAAACTCCAGCGGAAGAATCACGGCGACGACGCAGGGTAGCCGTAGGGGCTGGGTTGTTCTCTGTCGGGGTGTTGGGAGCTACTGCACTATTAGCCAAAAATGCTCATGACAAGGCGAACAGAACCGATTCTAAAGACGCTGCCCCTGCTGGACATGTCTGGGTTCTTGATGCACGGGTGAAAGGTGGAAAATACCTGAGAAAGTTGAAATCAAAAGTCGATCGCCTTAACAAGAGAGTTGACTCTACAGACGGTGCTCCTCCAGGTCACACCTGGGTCAACGACAGGCGAGTCAAGGGTGGACGCTACCTGAGAAAACTTGATCCTAATCGCCCCAAAAAGGATGACGGCGATGATTCCGGTTCAACGCCTGGGAATCAACGCCTGAACGGGGCGATCGCAGAGACTATTAAGCGTCAGTCATCCTCTGGGGGAGCTATTGCCGCAGCGATCGGAATTGGTGGAGCCATTGGAGTCGCCGGAGTCGGTGGAGCCTTGGCTGGCAAGTGGTGGGCTGACAACAAGATCTCCGCCACTACAGCGAAAGCGAAAGCCGAAAGCGAAGAAGAGTTGACCAGACAGGAGTCGCGGATTCGCAAAGAGGAAGAGGCTAAAACCAAAAAAGCTGTAGATACCGCAACAGCGGAAACAACTCAGAAACTATCTGATGAATTTGAGACGCAGAAAAAGGATATTCTCTCTGGCGAATCAAACCCAGAGCAGGCTGCTAAGTTAAAGCAGCTAGAGTCTGACCACGAAGAGGCGAAAAAACGCATCGTAGATATGGAACAGGGGCAAGCAAAAGCGATCGCTGCCACTAGGAAAGAGATTAAAAAAGAGTTCATGACTACCTACAAAAGTCGCACTGCTCAGATGGAGAAGGACTTTGAGGCAAAAGCTAATGATCTAAAGGTGAAGGGTGAAGAGGAGGTAGCCCGGAGAACGGGAGAAGCGGCTTCGGTTATCGAGCGTAATGCGTTGCAGCGAATTGAAGTCCAACGACAAGAAGCTGTGAAGAGCACACAGGAACAGATTCAAGCGGAGCGTGACAAAATGGCTGCTGGCTCGACGGTCAAAGGGGCTTTAGCTTCAAATTCCAAAGAGGGTGTGGCGTTCGCTACCTCTGTTCGTCGCGGACTAGATCTATCAGTTGTGACTCCCGCTAATTTGGAGCAACGAGTAACAAAGGCTGTCGGCAAGCTGGCTCAAGATCGATATAGCGAAGAGTTATCTGGACTGTCTCAACCCTTTAAGGAACGAGCCAAGGAAATCAGAGAGATGCCCACTCGCGGCTCTCAGAAAAAGTGGCAGGCGATGGAACACGCTTTGATTGCTCAGGGTAATCGAGAGAAGTCACTGGCGATCGCTGTTGATGAGATTAAGGCTAAAAGTCAGGAGAATCATCAGCGACTTCTGAGAGTGTTTCATGCCGAGGTTCGGAGTAAGGGCGGTCATTCCGACTTGTTGGTAAAAAAAGCTGACCAAGCAATGACAATGCTCAACCGAGCCATGCAGAAGGAGATAGATGAAGCGGTTGCCCGTGTATCCCAAGAGCATCCATTAGACAAAGCATTCCTGGGTCAAAAACGTACTGAATAGGGTAAGTTGGAGGCAAGTTGTTTATTTCGTAGCGCTCAGGGCTTAATTACCCTTGAGCGCTTTTTTATGCCTATTCTCAAACGCAAACGCCCAACCTGAATCGGGAAATCTAAGAGCAACCTTAAGCGATCGCTCATGGAAGTTCTTAGATACGACATTGGTATTGTCAATCAAGTGGAGGAATCAGAAGAAGGATTCCTCACTGTAAAGGGGGTGCCCACTCGCTGTGGCGTGTTCCCCTATCAAAATTCTGACGGCTCCATGCAGTATGAGCTGCGACATCCCGAAGATGTACTCAGAACCGATAGCCTCAAAACATTAGGCACCAAGCCTGTGTGCTTGGAACATCCCCGATCGCTGGTTAGCCCCAGGAGTTGGGGCAGTGACGCTGTTGGGATCAGCGGTCACCGCGTTGATGTGCTCGACGGCGGCTTAATTGAAGTTGTATTTGCCATCCAGCGAGAGGATGCAGTTGAGACAATTAAGGCTGGCAGGAAACGCTATCTCTCTGCGGGCTATCGCTGCGACTGCGCTGAAGAAGCGGGCGAGTACGACGGCACGTCCTACACTCACCGCCAAACCAATATTCGCTACAACCACATTGCTTTGACCGACAATCCTCGCGCTGGCGTGGGCACCAGATTGCGGATGGACAGCGGCGATGTTCTTGACGTGGGGATGCAGATGGACACGGGTTTAGACGCGGACGCAGACGAATGTAAATGGATTTCTCAATTTGTGAACACTGAACACAACGATTCAGTTGACCCACTCTCAGACACAGGCAAAGAACCAGGTAGACCTATGGCAACAATCACCATTGACGGAGCCAGCTATGAATGCCCAGAAGCATTAGCTGGAGTCGTTTCCCAGAAACTGACGGCTCAGAAAGAACGAATGGATTCTCTAGACGCAGAAGCGTCTGCACGCTTTGACGCTGCTGATCAGGTTGAAGGGCTGGTTGAGCGCCTGGATGCCATGACTGAAGAAAAGGATCGGCAAGCAGGCATTGCTTACGGCTTTGAAGTCCAGCTTGAAGAGGCTAAGGACACGATCGCTGAACTCTCTGAAGCTCGCACCGATAGCGGTGTTGACGAAGCAGCAATAGAAGAACGGGTTTCTAAAGAAGCCGCGATTCGCGTAGATGCGTTGAACAATGCCTACCAGGTAATTGCAGGTCTGAAGGAACAGGGAATCAACGTTGAAGTTCGCTTCGACTCTGGCTCTAGCCCCATGGAAATCAAGCGATCGCTAGTGACTGCCCTTCATCCTGGCGAAGACATTGCCGATGACGAAGTGCCGGGGCTTTACCGAGCTGCCAGCACTGGGAAGACGCGCACGGATGCCGTGAGCAAATTCCACGCTGACATGCTAGAGGGCGCGGTGAACTCAACCGAACCCAAGAGCGGCAAAGGCAAGGGTTCTAGCAAGAAGGAAGAGGCATCCGAGCGCGACCAAAAGCGCATGGATAACTGCAAAGCGCCTCTAGCGATGAGCAAGGGCAGGTAGTTCAGCTTTATTTGATTTTGATTTTGATTTTTCAGTTAGACGCTAGGAGGCGATCGCTGTGCAAAGAACTTATCGTAGAAAATTTTCAATCGCCTATGCCGGAATGCCATCCGGTATCGGCTTACCCCGAGTTCGTTCTGTAGAGAACACTGCGGATGCGAAGGCGGAAGTTTGGGAAGTGCCCATTCCCGCTAGTCCAGTTGCCAGTACAACCTACACCTTAGTTGTAGACGGTCGAACTGTTTCTTTCACCACTGACGGAACGCCAACACAGACAGAGCTAGAAGCTGGTCTGTTGTCGGCAATTCGCCAAAGCGAAATTTACGATTCTGTGAACGTCACTCTGAACGCGCTGCTACGCAGGATTGTATTGGAGCGGAAGCTCTTGGGTGTGGCAATGGTGATCACAGGAACGAACCTGTCACCCACGAAGACTGTAACGGCTTCAATCTCAACTCTGATTCCTTTCGGCTCAATCATTGCGATTGATAACACGATAGTCCGGGGAAGCAACGAGATTGCGGCAGGTCGGATCACCCGAAGCACCGTTGCTGGAATTGGCGTTGTCATGGCGACTCACGCCTCCGAGAAAGTTGGGATTGGTCCTACTGCGGTTTCGGGAATTCAGCCGTTGGAAGTTATGGATGTCGTGACTCGCACCCTAGCGCTGGAAGGCATTTGGACTCGCTACTCAGGACCCACTGGCACAACCAACATTGCAGACACTGCCGTCTTTCAATGCGTTGATGCGGGCACTGAAGGCGCTGCTTCAATCTCTGCGGGCACTGCTGTTACGGCTCTCCCTGGTGCAGTCTTCGCCAGCAATGTCGAGGTTGATCCCAACGGGGACCGGATTGCTTTGGTGGCGCTGGGTTAAGCGCAGTTTCGACTTTCACTCATCCACTCATTATTTATCGGAGATACGACCATGCCCGCAGGCTTAGAAGAAGACCAAATCCGCTTAGATGCAGCATCGATCGGTGCGTTTCAGCGGCAGCTTGAAGACATTGAATCTAACATTGACCGGGAAGACCTGGCGGATCTTCCCTTTGCCGATGGTCGCATTGTCCCCTTGGATATCCAGAACAAAGAGTGGGCGCTAACAACCACCTATCGTCGGATTACCAAAGTTGGCGCTTTCCGCTTAATGCGGACTTATGCCACTGACATTCCCATGATTAACCTGCTCTCTGAAGAGTTCACCCAACGGATCTATTCCTGGATTGGTGGCTACTTCTTGAGCGATGACGATATTGCCGCATCCTTGCACGCTGGCGATATTTCGATTGAAGCGGAAGACGTTCAGGGCGTTGCTGAGGCAGCTCACCAACAGCTCAACGAACTGATTGCCTTTGGCGATCGCTCCTTGGGTATGACGGGTTTCGTCAACAACCCCTATGCGATGTACTCCTTCAGCCCTGCCCGTTTGATGGCAGGCACCCCCGCCGAGACTTGCCTAGCAATTCTCAACGACGGCTCGACCGCGATCGTGGAAGCGACTCAGCAAATCGAGAAGCCTGACACCTTACTGCTACCTGTTCGCCAATACAACTATTTGACGACTACGAAAGATAGCAACGGCATTGGGGGCAACATAGGCTGGTCAATCCTCAAGCAGTTCCTAGAGAACAGCCCTTACATCAAAAATGTAGAGCCATTGAACGAACTTGCTGGCGCTGGCGTTGATGGCACTGACATCGCTATCTTCTACTGCCGCAAACCTGCAAAGGTCAAAGCCAAGATCATGTACCCCATGACCTGGAAAGACCTACAGCGCAAAGGCATGGGCTACGAACGCCCCGCTAAGTTTAAGTACGCTGGCATCTCCTGCCGTCGTCCGATGTCGATCCACCTTGTTGGCGGCATCTAGTTCATTAACCACCTGGGCGCAACGTTGTGCCCAGACTCCCACCCCTCCCCAAACACATGGCAACAAAAGATATTCCCGCTATAGATATTCCCGTTATAACTTCACCAGTCGGCTCTACCCCAATCACCAGCACGGCGATCGATGTTCCCAAGCCAGAAGGCTTTGTGGTGATCATCGCTGCCCCTGAAAAGGAAGTGTTGATTAAAGGCATTAAGCGTTTGGGTCCTGTGCGCTTTCCTTCTATTGTCCAGGGTGAGGGTGGGCATGGAGTTGAGGTGAATGGAAACTTCATTGCTCCAGGCTCCTCTAACAGCTTTTCACTGGAGGCGTTTGCGCTCATGCAAACTAACCCCCACTTCGCCAAGCAGCTTAGAGCCGGGGCGATCCAAGTGGTCTATCCCAAAGTTCATGCGGGTACAAAGGCAACCAACACTACGCTGGACTACTCCTTGGATGATGCCTTCCAGATTATTGAGCAATCGACCGATGCAGATTGGCTAGGGCGATCGCTGAACCGGGATGACCGGGATGGCATTGTCGAAGCTTGCCAAGTGCGGGTTGCAGATATTGAAGCAATGATTCAAACGCAAGGACAGTAATGGTTTTACCAAACGCAGAACGATTGGTGGCAGAGGCTCAAGAGGTAGATCCTCTTGAAGCCCGAGTTCAGGTTTTAGAAACAAAAATCAAGGAATTGGAAGCGGTGATCAAGGTCTGGCTACCGCTAAAGCAAGTAAAACGACTAAGACTGAAGTCTGATGCTAACTCCTGAAACGTTGATTGCGATGTACCCTAAATACTCCAAGGTTGCACCTTTGGCGATTCAAAGGGCGATCGACAAGGGCGCTAGGGAGTGTCCAGAGCTGGTATGGGGCGACGATCGAGATGAAGGCATTTTTCTCTACACGCAGCACCTACTGGAGCTGGAGTGGGGGCAGATGGCTCAGATGGCTGGGGCAACGACGGCGATTGCTAGGGGACAATCAGGCAATGCATTCTTGACAGGCACCCACCTGGAGAAAACCGTCTACGGACAGGAATTTACCCAGTTGCGCGATCGCCTCACTAGCACAACTGGGTTTGTGATATGACGTTCTCATTCATTGAGCAAATGCAGGGAGTCCGAGATCTAACAGCGGTGCTCGCCCAGGATTTTGGCGTTCCGACCATTAGAGCATTAGTGATTCGCAGGCGGGTCAAGCTGCCTGGGCAAACTCAGGTTGCGACAAGTTTTGTTGAGATTACGCCGACTCCGGCGATCGATTTTGTCGGTCCCAGGTTAGCGGGTGCATTCCAAGCTGCCAACATCACGTTGGAGATGGATGACTTTCAGGTGAGTGGAGTGAGCTGTGTTTATGCCCGCAACGATCTAGTTGATACAGGGCTGAGCTACTTCGTTGATGGCGTGCTATCGCCAGACGGAACTCAGATTCTTTCAGGAATTGAGTGTGACTTTATTTCGATTACTCAAGACACGCTTTGCTGGAAATTAGTTCTTCGGCGTAAGCCTGACCACCGCTAATAGGAGTCTTCCTTCCAATGCCCAGATATTCACGAGAAACAATCGCTGATACCGACGCAAGCTCAACCCAGCCTAAGTCTTTAATCCAATCCAACACCATTCGTTGGGCGCTGTTGGGATTCCTTGTTTCGATTTTATCAACCGCATCAACACCATTGGCAGACCATTTTGGGAACAAGTATCCCGCTCATAAAAGCGAGCTGGCTGAGATAGCTAACTCACTGCGAACGATCTGCGCCATGGTCGGAGTTTATGCCACAGGTCAAACGATCGCAGGACGAGTGGGCGCGGGTGGTGTTTATACCCCTAATTGGATGCCAGGTCCAGACCAGGCAGATTTGCAGCCAGAGTTGCAGCTTGAAGCCGCTATCAGCCAGCCAGAGCCTCAGCAGACTACCTTTCCCCCTCCATTTTCTCCAGCTCCCATCATTGTTGTTCAAGATGCAAACGAGGCTTTAAGCGATGGTTAACGTAGTTAGTGCCGATATCAAATTAGCTAATGTCATCCGCTATTGGAAAGGATTACCTCAGCAGGTTGAAGCAGTCAATTGGCTAGATCGGTCGCTAACAGATGAGCAACGCGAGCAATTTGGACTGATCTTTCGAGCTGATCCCGCCATGCTTGAGGTGACTCCCTCTGCTCCTGTCGCAGCTCCGGCTGTCAATCCTGCTTCAGGCGAGATTCGCCTAGAGCTAAATTGGACTGGGAAGTACCATGCCTCTGGGTTTAGAATATTCCGGCTCGCGCTGATGAATGGCGATCGCTGTGTTGATCAGATTGCCGCGCTCTCCGGCGCTGGCTTCACTCAGCGCGAAGATTTTGTGCATCCCAGTAAAGACTATTCAGGTTCTTTGCGCTGCTTGCCGGAAGGAATTTATCAACTGGGTGCAGTCGAGGATTCGACGACTCAGGGTTCAGCGTCTTGGGGCGATGCGCTTGGACGCTACTGGAGCAGTATTGATGCGATCGGTAAGTCTAAGGTGAATAGTCGCGGCGACTTTGGCATTCATCTTGATAATAATGCCAGCTATTCTCCGGGCAGCGCAGGCTGTATCTGCCCGTTTGACCCGAAAGATATCCTTCGATACGTCCAATGGATGTCAGCTAAAGCTAAGCCAAAGCTGCTTCACTGCAATTTGGGGCTGGGGTTCCTGAAAACTTTGTAATCATCATGAATCCAAAAACTGTTCGCATGGCACTGCGATCGTATCTAGAGCGGAATCTGAGGATTGATGAATGGGGGCTAAACTTTCCCAGGAATACAGAAGATCCGAATGTACCGCCGTCGATCGCCCGTGAGGAGCCGACGACCAACGACATTAGCACTAAGGGTTCATTCCCTGGACTGGGCGGCGAGACTCCGGTAATCGGCACGATGCGATTATCGTTCACAATCATGTTCCGATTTGATGCGGTCTACGAATATGAGGATTTGCCCAAAAAGGATGCTGAAACCTTGCTGATGGGGATGATTGCCCGTCTGCGGATTCAGCCTGAGTGCCTGGGGGCAGACTTTCGAGAGATTGAGGCCAGCGGCAGCATTATTGTGGTGGAAACCGAGAATAACGATTGGCTCTTGGTCTACAAGATCTCGGTTTCACCCAGTTTTGAAGTAGAGATAGAAGATTTCACAGTGACTTCGACCCTGATGACTCCGTTTGATCCGGCTGCTTCTGTTTTTGTTGACGAAGAAGACTTGTTCTACGCTCCGCCTCTAGTATCGGGGAACAATTTAGCGGCGCTGCGAGTGGTGGCGCTGATCAATGACCTGCTGGTCTATGCCGATAGCAGCAACATTGCCCATGCCTACGCCGTAGTGGGCTTAGTTCTAGAGCCGATCGCCGCTGGCATGGAGGCTCAAGCCTTACAAGAGGGCATCGTCTCTGACTCATCCTGGAATTGGATTGCTGGACAACCGATTTACCTGGGTGCTCAAGGGCAGCTTACCCAAACAGCTCCAGAGCCACCATTGGTAGCGTTCTTATTGCCTGTGGGTGCAGCATTACTGAGCGATCGGATTCAATTTAATGTTGGGGTCACCCAGATTTATGGAAATTGATTTCGTCTCTCCACCTCCAGCGATCGTCGTTCGTCGCGTTAGCCGGGGAGAGATTGGCGGGGAGACTCCACCAGGGCTTTTAGCCCCAGAGGGGCTGGATGTTGGGCGGGTTGTGGCACTGGCTGGCGAGGAGCTAGTGTACGCCGACCATCGAATTATCGAACACGCCTATAGCGTCTTGGGAATTCTAGAGGAATCGACGGTATCAGGACGCTCACCCCGCATTCAGCGGCAAGGCATTTTCTCCAACCCCGTCTGGAACTGGGGGCTGGGCTTGGATCTTCTGTTTTTAGGAGAGGCAGGGCAGCTTACATCAGTTCCTCCCGCAATTGGATTTCTGATGCCTTTTGCGACCGTGATGAATCAGACAAAAATCAACATAGAGATGGGGAATCCCTGGTTGTATGCCTAGTTTCATCATTCGAGTTGTAGAAGGCAAGGAGATTCTAGTTCCAGAAGCAGACTTCATTGCTGCTATCGGCGCTGGGTTTCCGATTGTCTTCAAAACGAATGCTGATCTAGTCGTTAGCAATGTTTTGATGGCGAAGCGGTTCACGGTGATTAACTCTAATTCCCTAGAGAGTGTGGTCTTACCAGAAACCAGCGCTGTAGGCGATCGGATTATGCTTTCGGCGGCAGGTTCTGCTAATTGGAGCCTATCGCAAGCAGCGGGGCAATCCATTGTCTTTGGCGACCTTGAAACCGCTCTAGGTGTGACTGGCGGTATCTCTAGCACCGATCCTTCGGACGTTCTCGAATTAGTCTGCCTTGAAGCTAATACCAGGTGGAAGGTGATTAATTCTCAGGGCAATTTTGATGTTAATGCCAACTATTGAGCGGTGAGGAAAAATGGCGATCGTTAAGCAAAACCAATCAAATAAAACCATTACAGCCGGGACTAAAGTTGCTCTGGGTAGCGATACCGATGGTGATATTTATTATTTAGTGGGCGGCATTCTGACCCGTTTGGCTATCGGCGCTAACGGAACTTATTTTGCTGTTGCGGGGGGTGTTCCGGGCTGGACTGCGACTAATACTCCTAGTGGAGCGATCGTCAGTGGTGATCTAGCAGGTAGTAACTATCCTAATCCGGTGATCGCCAATCAAGCGGTTACCTATGCCAAGATTCAAAACATCACTACAGCGCGGTTTCTCGGTCGGGTTACGGCTGACACGGGGACGGTAGAAGAGCTAACGGGCGCGCAAGGTCGGACGCTGTTTGGTCTGGGTACGGCTGCTGTACTCAACACAGGTATTGCTGCTGGCGATGTCGCCTTGGTGCAGGTTGGTGGCAAGCTCGATCCTGCGATTATCCCATCTCTGCAAATTAGTAGTTTTGATTTGGTTGCCAATCAAGCTGCTCGGTTGGCATTAACAGGTAAGATTGTCGGGGCATACGCCAAAGAGCTAGATTCAGGTATCACCTATATTCTTCAGGCTCTACCCATATCCACCAACTCAAACTGGGTTTCGATTGGTGATACGGCGATCGATGCTGGTGATATTCAGACTGGAATTATGGCTCCAGCGCGTTTAGGTGCGGGTGCCAACGCCACAAACTTCCTTCGAGGAGATGGTTCATACGCCACTCCCTCACCCGACGCGACCATCACTGAATTCACGGGTACTACAGGTGCTCTAGTTTCCGGTATTTGTATCGCCAATAGAGCTGCTGGTCTTTGCGACCTGACTTTACCAGCCGTCGCCACACAGGGGACACAGATTCAAATCGTCGGTCTAGGTGCAGGTGGATGGCGTATTTCTCAGAATGCGAATCAACTTGTTCACTTTGGCGATCAGGTTTCAATTACCGGGGTTACAGGATATCTTGCTTCATCCCATGCGCGGGATTGCATCACGTTAGTTTGTGTTGTTGCGAATACCACTTGGGTCGTTCAAAGCTCTGTTGGAAACCTTGATATCAACGTTTAATAATTATGCCAATTGCCAGAAATAACGCTGTTAACGCTGTAGCTCTCAGTGCGCCAATCGGATCGCCGGAAGGAATGACTCTGACTTTGGGTGTTGGCTCTCTAATTACTATTGCATCGGGTCGGGCTGTAATCGCTGGATCTGGGAGCCGAGCGATCGCGGTGTTGGGTAGCTCCCTACCCAAATTTTTAACACCTGTTTCTGTCTGGGCTGCGGGAAGCAACGCAGGCGGAAGATTCGCGGGAACAATCGCGGCTAACCAAACTTGGCACGTATTCGTTATTCGCAATACAACAACAGGCGCGGTAGATGCGGGTTTTGATTTGTCTGTGTCAGGTGCCAATATTCCGAGCGGTTGGGTTGGGCGGATCATCGGGTCAATCATGACGGATGGATCTAGCAATATTCGCAACTTTGTACAGACGGGCGATCGCTTTGATTGGGTTGATCCAGTCGTATCGTTTAATGGCGTTACGCCAACAATAACAACCAACTTGGTAACACTTGCAGTTCCAGCAGGGCTTGTTGTGAGGGCGATCGGACGTTTTTTCCTGGATACCACTTCTACTTTCGTCTTCGCTTCGTCGCCTAGTGTCAATGCCGATATATTTATTACGACCATCAACACAGCCGCATCTTTTGAAATTCCCACTAATGGAGCGGGGCAGATCAAGCATTATGTCACTGTTGCAAGTGCCGTTAGTAATATCGTTGTTCGCGGTTTTTATCATCCTAGGGGAGCTTCTTAGTGGTGTACATCAGGCAAGAAAACGGCAAAACCATCGGCTACGCTTCGATCGCCCCTCCGAGTGCTGAGGCTGAATTGTGGTTTGAGGTGGCTGACGATGATCCGAGGGTGGTGGATTATTTAAACCCATCCCCACCGCCTGTTCGTGATTGGGCAACGTTTCAGGCAGTGGGAACGATCGCCTCTTTACCCGTGATTGGCTTTAATTCCCAAACCGCTGCCATCAGTAGTGTTTTCGTGGTTCTCATGGGGCAAGTGGGCGCAAATGAAGCGGTTTTGCCCAACATTATTTACTTGTGGAACGCAATGGTGGCGATCGCCCACCCCGATGCTGAAACCACAGGCACCCTGCGGCAACTAGCGGCGGCTTGCAACTTGCCATTCACCTTAGATGAAAGTGGAATGATGGTGTTGGTGGGTTAACCGATCGCCTCTTCTCTCTTACGGTTCCGCTTCTTAGCTACGGCTGTTGTCCCTGGCGTACCAGTAGACTTTGGTTTCTTCTTCCTGTCTGGTTCACGGGCGATCGCTTGACCGTTACTTTCAGTCGTAGTCTCTGCGGTCTGAATCTGTTGCTCCATGTCTTCAACATTGGCTTCTGGCTCAATGTCGATTTTGGTAAAGGTGCGGTTCTTTTTAGCTGCCTGCTGCTCTACCAAATTAACGAATTGCCCCAGAGCCGCATCAAGAGTAAGGCGATTGACAATAGCAGCATCCCCAGCGCCGTTGGGAATATATCTCTCGCCCTCTTTGTCGGGGATAGGGTTGGGTGTGGCGATCGCCTCTGGGATCTTGAGCAGCTTTACTCTAATTTCTCTATTCACGTCTGCGAGCCACGCCGCAACGTAGGTTTGACGCTTGCGCTTGGAGCGCCTGATCCGCCCCTCGACTTTTTTAAGTTTTGCTCTGTTTCTTTCAAAGTTGAGGCTACCTGGCTTCTTCTCCGCCAGGACTCTTTGCAGACTTTTAAGTCGTACTTCTTCTTTGGAAAAGTTCGGGTGCTTTACAACCATCCCATTAGAGCCGACTACAAGATAGTTGATGCCCGTGTCCACCACGACAATCTTGCTTGTAGGGGTAACCTTGACGGGCATTTCTGCTGTGATTTGCAGATACGCTGCACCGTCTCTGCGGAGAATTCTGAAGCTCCCAGGCTTCTCAAAATATTCGATCGCCTTATTTTTAATCTCGTCTTCGTTGATCCGTTGCTTCAGTGCTGCCAACGCTTCTGCGCTCAAATCTTTAATGACCAGATTCTCTGCTTTGGCGACTTTGCGAAGCGCCTCTGTCCGTAGCTTTTCTACTTTCTTCTCCAGCGCCGGAAACTGGCTGGGGTTCGCTTTCATTTGCTTGATCAACCGAGCGATCGGGGTCAGTAACCGCCGCTCTAACCCTGGCACATGGGCGATCGCTCCAGGCAGTTTGAGGCGATCGTCTCCTTTGGAGTGGCACTGTGCCCGGAATGATTCACAGGCGATCGTCGTGACTGGGTTGGATTTGCCCTTGAATCTGGGCTTCCCTCGCTTGCCCTTTTGATAGGACTCCCAGGCAGGCATCACGACCAAACTAATAAAGTCATTGATGTACACAGAGGGGATTGTCGCTTCTTTAATCCAGTCGCAACGCTTTGCTGCGAACGGTTTACGTAGGTCGATCGCGCTGTAATTAGAAATGGGTGGAGTCTCCATCCAGAATTGCTTTTGTCCCACGGGTTGGGCGTGGGCGGGAACAACACTTCTAGGGCAGTAAATCGGGCAGCACGCCCGCTCCTCTGTGTTGGACGAATCCCAGGATTTTGTTCTGTCCAGGCGCACAGTGCGGGCGATGTCGCAGCAATGAACCCAGTCATCGCCTTGTTTGCGAATCTTGACCTCGACTGGGGGAATCAGGTCGTAGCCTAGACGGATACCCCAGAATTCACTTTCAACAGCTTCGTAGATTTCTGGGGAAAGCTCGAAGGATTGAGCCTTATTTCCCCGCTTCCAATGCTGCAACCAGAACAGATAAAACAACGATTGATTCCACACCGTTGTTAGCGTATCGAACCACTCAGAGGGAACTCCCCCTGGAATCAGGAACTCTGTTGTCTGGATGGAACTACTCTGCATCTTTGCATCCCCAATCACTACAAATTTCTCCAGCAACACCATACGGATGCATCCCGCATATTAATCTGTTTCCGCCATGCGACAGACCATAATAATTGCGACATCCATCACAGACTACGGGGCGATCGGTATGTCTTTCGCGGCGGTTCAAGGGATGGTCTGGATGTTGCTCTTCCAGCCAAGACAGCCTAGCCTCCAATCTGTAGTGAGGGGATAAGGGATTAGCTGGATGGTCTTCTTCAAGGTCTACAGGGTCGCAGTCATCGGTTATCAAGAAGTTGGGAACTTGGATGACGGGGACTCGAATCCGTTTAGACATGATTAGTAAAACCCATTCATTGATTTTTTCAGGCAACATAATTAACCTCTTAATTGCTAAACCTGCTCTCTCGCTCTCATCCAGCTCCAGGTTTCCGTCATGGCGATCGCCAACTCAAAATATAGGCGTGGGAGTAAATCTAAATCGTCAGCAACGAACACATCTTCCTTCCCCTCATGGACATGCACTATTGCTGCATAGTTGCCCACAGCGCAGCGCTGCCCGCCAAAAAGCAGAATGGGCTGAATGGTGGCAGTGCAATAATCCCCGACGATTTCGTTTAAAGATTCTCCAAACTGAATGATGGCGCGAGGGCTTTGACCAAAAGACTTGCCACGCACATCAATAGCCTGCCTAATCAGATACGCCTCAGCCTCCCTCTGAGCGTCTGTTCTGTCCCAGAAATAGCGGGGGAAATAGCGATCGTCTTCTCTGCGATCGCCTCCTAAGTTCAGTATGAAGTTTCCTTGATTGCCCGTGACTGGAACAATCTCAAGGTATGAACTGCCATCCGACGTAATCGGCAGCTTACTGGTCCAGATCATGGATAACTGCGGCTTCATCGAGATTCTCCGAGAAACCCTGCCGTTCTAGGGCGGGGATGGATAGGAGCGGAGGTTGAGCGGCTCAATGCCGCGAAAACCTCCAAACGTATGTGGTATAATGGTTGTGGTTGCTGACCCACCCGCGACAACGGAGACATAGAGCCTAACACCAAAGTTCGTTTGCACCCGCAGACGGCGGCGCAGAAAAGTTGGTAGACCGGGAAAAGCTTGAGAGGCAATGGCAACATCCTTGAAAGACACAAATCAAACCAGTTTTTGACTGTTTGTTGAAAAACCGCAGGGCTTGCGGGGTTAGTCTGTGGAGCGAACATAAGACCAAAACTCCTAGAGGGTCGAGGCAGTTGCTATGAAGCAGAAAACCCAAGAAGTGATTCTTGGAATCACCGCTCCTTCAGGACGGTGAGGATGTCAACTTTTTTCTTCTCCATTCCATGGAAGGAAATAATTTCTGCGGACTCGATCGCTGTTAGGAACCCGGACTCGTGCAGTCGGTCTACCGTCGCCTGGGCATCGCCTAGAAAATTGCCCAGAGCTGCCAGCGTTTTCTCCCAAGGGTGACGGTGATGCTTAAGCTTCTGCACCAATAGGATCTCCGCCTTGCTCTTGAGTTTCTTGCTCTTGCGCGAGCCACCCACGCGATAGCGGAAGTAGGCTTCTTTCCCTTCTCGCTGTTCCTCAAGCCATCCTGTAAAGTTCTTGCTGGCGCATACGCCAGCAGATTCGATTGAATCAATGTCTGGTGGGAGACTTTGCAGCAGCGCCATGACTAAACGCTGACGGCGATCTTCGGGCAGCGCCAGGGCAGCAGTTTTAATTTGCTGCTCGGTGAGGGCAATTTCCTGTGCAGGTTCCTTCCATGAGGTCGGAGCTTTGAAGAATGCGGCGATCGCATCGGCTCTGGCATCTGCCAGCCTTTGCAACTGCTGCAATTCCTCCCAGTCATTGCCCTGGCAGCAGAACTTGCCCGACTGAAGTTTCATTCCACCTGTTGCCAGCTCTATCTTCCTGGGTGTATGGCGCAAAACTGCCACCTTGCTAATGGCTGAGGGATGCCATTCTCCCAAGCATTCAGTTCCCCACCGAATATCGTGGGGATCTTCAGCAATGACAACTTCAGCGTTCAGAGGATTGGGGGCATCGTCACCTGCCTGCTCTAGCCGTTCGGCATAGCGCCCCATGCTTTGCAGCTTCAGGGCGATCGCGTTCAGGCTGACACTCAAATCTTGATGTAGCCCCTGGAGTTGTGCCCAGGCATGTTCCTGTTTGGCAGCATCAACGGGCAGGAAGAATGCTTCTCGCAGCGGCACATTGAACTTAGGCTTATTGAAATTGCTCAACCCTGGATAGAGAGAAGATGTCTGCCCCCGATCGACTCTGGCAGTTTGCTCTGTGAGGTAAGAAGCATTGAGCCGTTCAATTGAAGCGGGCTTATAGGGGTCAACCCTAGAGCCACAAAGAACCAAACTGCTGAGCGGACGGATGGGGTGGACATTGTAATCAGACTTTAACTCATGCATTGAACTGACCTCCCGGCATTAAATAGGCGAGCCATTGCCCCAGTTCTGAGGGAGTTAACAGCGATCGCTTTGCCTTCCCGAACTGCGAAGTCATCTCCATTACAATTCGTTCCTTACTCCAGTCCAGCCATCGCTGCTGGAGGTCAATTGACATCAGGAGATGGGATAGATCGCCCGTCTCGGCAACCTCGAATTGGACTAACTGGGTAATGGGTGGTGGCATAGGAGGAGGAGTGGGCGGTAGAGGGACAAGGATGGCGTTGGGAACTATAGGTTCAGGCTCAGCCGGACTACTATTTCGGGCAACAGCCTGCCAAGCGATCGCCTCTGCCATCAGAATCGGGTCATTGGAGTCCAGATAGCTCTGCATTCGGGCTAGATATGCCTGATCAACCGACTGAATTTTAATTTGAGTAGCCATTCTCAGAGCCTCTTGAGAGGCAGCTCTCATCGCCGCAGCACAATCCTGAGCACTTAAGCCTGAAAACTCATCTGGTAAAGGGTTCTGGCTATTACTGCCTGAAACCAGGCTTAGGGGGGTGTCACGATCGCTGAAAGCCTGTTCTGGCATAGGATTACTGCCTGTTGCTGTAAATAAGCTTGTAGGACTGTGACAGTCAGATGCGCCCTCAGCGCGGTCTGACTGTCCAACCTCATATTTGACGGGGTTTTCGGACGAATCTGGCTCCAGCTCAATAAAGTGAGCGGGGTGCCATAAATCCCGGTGTCGGTAGAGGGTTGCCATACCGATCCCGGCAGCTACTAACTTTTTGCATCGACTGGTGGGGCTACTGGGCAAGGAACCAGAATCGAGCATCACCGCGATCGCCCTAGCAATTCGATCCCTGGCTTTACTGGTTTGTTGTTGATTCCAGGTTGGGGACGCTTCGGACGTAGTAGTTGAGTCTGAGGCTTTAGGTTTGTATTTTCCTTTAGCAGTGCCGTAGGGGAAATACTTGCTGCCCTCAATGCAATGTGCCCACTCTTGGGCGCGATGTTCAATGTCGTGCTGATGCCCGCAAAATTCTTTGTACCCAGGTAGATCCCGAGCAATAGACACTATTGCATCTACAAGAGGCTTCCCAGATAAAGGTGAGCCACCTGCTAAGACATGGTGGAAAATGAAGCACCGCATAGTGATGCGACCGAGGAGATAATTTGTTTCCCCTGGACCAGTCCAACCCAGCTCGATCTCAGCGTTGAGGTCGTTGAGAAATTTGTCTGCCTTACCAGAGACGTGATATCTCCAGCGCTTCACCTGCTTTAGCCTGCGCCGGAGCACCGATCGCTTCACGTCAGTATTCCTGTCCTTAGCCCACTCCCACCGCTCTTGGAATGTTTCTTTGAAAGCGCTAGTCGGCTGGAAATCCTCATCGAGGAGAAACGATCCATCCTGCATCGGCAACCGATGGGCGTTGAATAGCGATCGGGTGCCCTCAGCCGTATAGGGTTTGGGGTCTGGGAAAAGCTCTACCTGCCCGCCCTTCAAAGGAAAGCCTGCGTTCTCTAAGGTAGTGGCAACCACTACCGCGATGTCATAAGAACTCTGTTTCTCTCTGAACGGGAAGTAAAGGTGCAATCCTCCACTGAAAGAGCTGCTGATTGTCACACAACTGACAAGCCCCAACGGTTCCAGCGATTCCAGCATCCTCGCTGTTGCCTCTTTGCAGCGACTGGGGTGATAGGGACTGCCAGCGTCAATGTCCAGCATGACATAAGAAGTCTGTGCGCCGAAACGGACACCGTATAGAAGAGCACCTTGTTCGATGAGGCGATCGTTGAGGGGGTGACGCGATTCGGTCTGCCAGTCGGGGCGATCGCCTGGATGCACATGATTAGCATAGATATAGTCAAACCGATGGGGGAATATCTCGGTAAAAAGCCCACGTTGCACAACTGAGTTGAATCTCATAAATTCCTTCCTCTCAGAAAAAGGTGATTTCTGGTGACGAAGGGGCTAATTTGTGAGATAATTAAAGGTGAATTGCACAAAGATTTGAAGAGCTGTAACAAATCAGTTCGCACCTGGTTTGTTACAGGAATCTTTTTTTCTAGGTAAGTGATTCCGGCTACCCCAGGGAAATTCCTGTTTTGTAGCGGTGAATTTACTGATCCGATCGTGCTATTCTGAATGGACTGTAATAGCTGAAAAGTCATGTGAGTGACCCAGTAAGTTGTTTAGTTTGAATGAGCTGAAAAGTCATGTGAGTGACCCAGTAAGTTGTTTAGTTTGAATGAGCTGAAAAGTCATGTGAGTGACCCAGTAAGTTGTTTAGTTTGAATGAGCTGAAAAGTCATGTGAGTGACCCAGTAAGTTGTTTAGTTTGAATGAGCTGAAAAGTCATGTGAGTGACCCAGTAAGTTGTTTAGTTTGAAACCCTGAAAGGTCTTAATTGACCCAGTAAGTTGTTTAGTTTGAATCTCTGAAGGGTCTTAATTGACCCAGTAAGTTGTTTAGTTTGAAGCCCTGAAAGGTCATGTCAGTGACCGATTAGGTTTGTTTTTTTGAAACATTTAGTTGTGATCCGTTGAGGGGTTCATCAGCCCTAAGCATCTATCAGGCTTTTCTAGAGCCTTGAAACGTGAGAGTTATAGTGAGTGCCTTAAATCGCTTTCCCCTTTGTCTTCTTGGCAGTTGAGTGGGGGGGATCGCAAAATACCTTATAAAAGAGGCTCACGCAAATGCGGAGCCTCTTTTTTACGTGGAGGCAGGCTTGTAAATGTGCGGATGTGGGGATTTAAAGTCACGGCAATTTTTGGGGGACTCCTCTCCTGAGATCAGGATTCAGAGCTAAGGATTTAAGGGCAGAAAACCAGCATATTCTATCTAGAACGATTTATTCGATCTTTTTAGATTAATATGATATTACCACACTGGTACACAAATATGGGACCCGAGGTACAACTGCACTTCAGAGTGTCTGAAGAGGAGATGGAAAGGCTGAAAAGCTTTGCTAAGGATGCGAATCGAACTATGACGGACGTTATGCGGCAGCTTATCCGATCGCTACCCGGAGCTGGGGGCAACATCCCCGTCCCGCGACGTATCCGTGCTCGCGCTCGCAAGCGGAAGATCTCTGACCTCTAGCTAATCTTAGACGTTTCGGCTGAGGCTTTCAATGCCTCAAGCTCCTTCTCAAGGTTGAGAATTCGTCCCTTGCGGGCATCGTCTTCGACCACGGTAACGTCGATCGCTGCGCTGCCTGCAAGCTGGGCTTGCAGGCTATCGAACCGCGCTTGCAGTTCGTTCCGGCTTGCCAGAAGTTCGTCAAAACGCTCTTCTTTGTCTCCGACGTTAGGGTCACTGCCTTGCGCTTCTGACCCCTTGGTAGCTTTCTGCACTTCGGCTTTGAAGCCCTTCGGCTTTTCAGACTTTGGCTTCTTGGCTTCTGGCTGAGTCTCTGCTGCTTTCTCTGCTGCGGATGACATGGTGCCAAAGAGGGGAATGGCGAGTGCTGTGATTAAGTCTTCAAGGTCCATGTTGATGGATGTGGCAGTCACCCACCCATTTGATTCAAATTGGGGAAAGACTTCTATAAGTCTCTTTGCAACTTGATACCGAACGTTTGGAATGTAATCCCCTGGCACCTGGTTTTGGTTGACGCGGACGATAAACCGCTGAACGATCGCATGAACTTGTTCATTGTTGATTTGCTCTGCGATCGCTTCTGATGAAAGATCCTTCTGAGCGAACAATTTGGACATTTGTTCGCTGGATTCAATCAAACGCGCTTGCATCATATCCATCGCAAGCTCAGGCTGTTCTTCCTCGATAAAGACCCGCAGCTCGTCCCTGTTCATGAGCAACGAACCAAAATACAGGGAGTTTTCGTTTGATAGCCTGGGACAGGTAAACGTCTGCCCTTTGATCGTGATTTGGATTTCGGATAGTTTTTGTGACATGGGAGTGGGGTTCTAATAAAGCTTTTTAAGGATGCCCAGGAAATTGGGCATCCTGAGCACGGCATTAGAGTGGCAAAATTTGATGCCCTGCCCGATGAGCTTGGGGGTTCTGTCGGGCAGAGCGGGGGAATAGCGGCTGTTTGGAGCCTTAGTCGCTATGAACTCGCTCTGGTTCGTAGGCACGGTAAAAGGCATCCATTGCAGCCTGCTGTTCTCCAGCCAGGGTGTACCGCCTGAACGACTGATCGCTCCTATGTCCCGTCAATCTTCTGGCATGAGTCGGATCAACTCCCTTCAGCAACAGCTCTGTGGCATAGGTATGCCGGAACTGGTGCGGATGCAGGTCGGGCACTCCCGCCAAGTCCCCAATCTTCCCGATCGCATAACTCAGCCCAAAGTAGGTCAACCGCTCGCTACGATGCCCATGGTGGTGGGATAGGAGTAGAGGGCGATCGCCAGTCATTTCTTCACCCAACTCTTCCCGGCTGTTCAGGTAGGCTTGAATTGCCGCCGCCGCCGCCTTGAGTAGAGGCACCAACCGTGGCTCATTGTTCTTGGTGTCTGCCAGGAACAAGATGTTCTGGTCAAAAGCTGCTAGGTTCAGCGACACGACTTCTCCAGCCCGTAGACCGTGAAAGAGAATGTGAATCAGCGCAGTATCGCGCAACTGAGTTTCACCGAGCTGGGGGAGAACACCCCAGACTTGTTCGACCTGTTGCGCGTTTAGATTCTGAGCTGGAGGAAGGGGGATCTTCTCGAACCGCACGCCGAGGCATGGGTCATGGGTGACCAGTTCGGGGTAGGACTGCATCAGCCAGGAAAAGAATGATTTGACGGAGGCGATCGCGCAGTTGATGCTGCTTTGAGAGAGAGGGGTGCCAGAGCGAGTCTGAACTTCTTCTTTAAGGAAGAGCTTGTAGCTGGCAATATGGCGACTCTTGATCTCACTCCAGTTCAGCGGTAGCCATTCGGCAAACCTTGTCAGCTCCCGAAAGTAGACCTTGCGCGAGTTGACAGACAAGGAACTAGAGTTTAGGAATTCCTCGACCTTGAGCCAACGCAGGTCAACGGTCTGCTGTGGACGTTGACGACGGGCGATCGTGGGGGATGGTAGCCCGACGACTTTGATAGTGGGGAGGGGTGATGGATGGGACATAGGTTAAAAGGGAATTTATTTGCGGATTGCGCTGGCGATATCTCTAATAGCCATTGATGTCAGAGAATCCCAAGAAACCTTCCTGTCCTCAACGACTTGTACCGCTTCAGACATACCCTCGTTTACTCGAACCCTGTCAAAGTCCGCGGAACGTTTTGCGATCGCCTCTGCCCCTGGGTCGTATCTTACGCCCCAGTTGGACAGCCATTCTTCCGTTAAATCTAAAGCCTTCCACTCTAAGAGTGGCATACGCACAGTCCGCTTCATGGAGTAGAGCTTAACTGGGGTTAAGATCTGGAGATCTAGCTCCATCCACAGCTCGTTATCAGGAGCCTTGTGCTCTGTGTAGCCAGCAGCAAATAATGATCTCATGACTTCTCCTCTGCTGAATTACCTAACCTCTCCGCTGCGGCTCGAAATTCCAAGAAGGCTGATGTCAGTGCCTCACTCACAGGTTGCAACGCTTTGCCAGGTGTGTCGCCAAAGCCCGCCGTCCCCTCCTGAAGATTTACGCCATGTAAGGCACACCACTGGTCGCCATCCTTATAAATATTGATGTGATCTTCTGCTTCGACGAGGCTTCTCTCAAATTGCTGCTTAGCGTCCGTGCTCCCTACAACTTCTTGCGCTGCCACCTGATCTTCCACTGGAATCGCCTCAGTTTCGGACTCCATGTCTGCCGCCCGGAAATACTTCCAGAGCATCCTGGTTTGCTCCTTGTCTACGATGACATCGTAGAGCTGGAAAAGGAAATCCACACGAGGCATTGCGGGGATTGGGTTTGGGGTCGAATGGCTAGTCTCTGATGTCTCGGATATCTCGGGTGTCTCGAATATCTCGAACTCTTTCCCTGAATGTAAATAGACTACATACACTGCCCTATCGTAAAGCCCGTGATACACGGGAGGTCCAACTGCCGCAACTGATGTCTTGGCAATGGTCAACCCAGACCCAACCTGAATGTAATCGTTCTGTCTCATATTCTCCCGATTGATTGGTGTACAGAAATCAAAGCTATCTGCGATCGAGTGTCCAAAAAAGGCATTTGGCACGTCTGTACCTTATCAGAAAACTGCCCTGTAGTGCAAATAAATATCTATTATCTTTACTAGGACTAATCCCGGACTACATCAGGTATAATAAGCCGTCTGGAAGCCAGGAACCCATGCCACAACAGATCAACGAGAAGTGCCGCCTTTGCTCCAAGCTATCAAGCATCGATGCTCAATTAGCCCACGGGAAAGAGAAGGACAACTGCTGGAACCCAGCGCGGTGCTACGATCGCCGCTCGCACTACCGTCGTCGTGGTGTTCTCAACGAGAAGCGACGGCTGAAGCGTCGGGGTAATGGAAGATCTGGGAGTCGGGTTGAGCTGCTGAAAGTTGAGGTGCCGTCTGGTTCTGCGGCTGTGGTTCATTGGTATCGTGAGACGAAAGATTCACCGCTCCATGCGTTGAGTGCGGAACTGTGGCTAGATGGCAAGCGCAAGGCAATGATTGAGCCTGTCCATACGTTGGGACTGTCGGAGTTGCAGATTAGGACTCTGTTGGTTCGCATCCTGGATGGATTCTCTAACAGCGCGGGCGTTAAGGTTGAGCGTTTTCGGGATGCTGTTGAGCTGAAGCCGATCCTGTGCCCCATTCGCCCTTGCCCTCTGCATCCAGGGGAGAATTGATGGAGCTGCAACAGCTAGAGCTGGACTTGTTTCAATCGCTAGAAGCGGCAATTCAATATCCTCAAACGGCGGACATGCAACATCTGTGTGATGCGCTGGAGGGGGAGATCCGCGATCGCTCGGTGCAGGCGCAGTTGGAGATTGCCGGAGAATCGCTGCGGCAAATTTCGGAGGTGTACGCGGCTAAAGCTGAACTGCTGATGGCTGGCTGGGAGCAGCAGCATAATCCCCAAGAGCCTTTGGTCAATCTGGAGGAAGAGAGCGATTTGTTTGTCCAATCGCAGTCTCTACATCTGGGCGATCTGTTTGAAGATCCAGAGCCAGTGCAATATCCGAGCGATCGCCAACCTCGCGCTACTCCAACAGGTACGGTAGTGGGTCTGTTGGACAAAGCTGCACTTTTGGCAGAGTTAGATCAACGCCTGGAGCAACATCCTGAGCTGAGTGAGGCGGAGGCGTTTGATCTGGCGATCGGGGTGTCCCACGATGAAGATGTATCGCAGTGGTTGGGGGCGATCGGGGCAGTGTTTTTGGGACATGATTCGTTGTCACTGCTGGAGTTGCAGCAGCAGTTGGGGATGCCATTGGTGAAGGTATGGCTGGCGCTGTTGCTGGGTGGTTATGCGATCGAGCAGCGGGGGGGGTTTTACGAGAATGCGGGGATTATGGTGGCAAGCCTTGGTGCTGGCGCTTTTTAATCTGCTGGCGTATACGCCAGCAGATTAAAACTCTTGGGTTGTAGGGGTCTGGCTCCGTGCCCACTCTTAGGCGATCGGGAACTCTAGGCAAAAGTCTATCCCTTAGTCCCTATGCCTACTGCCGCTCCTGTCAGTGCCAGCTCCGACCTTCGGCTCCGCAAAATGCTCACCAGCGTTCTAGAGGGGGTGGCGGGGAGTGGTGTGCGGATTGTTCGGTTCTATCCGCAGGGCGAAAGTGGCTTGAAAGGCATCTTCCTTCAGAGGTCTGACTGCCTTGTCTTTGAACTGAACTGGAACAAGAACAAGCTTTCTTACAAGCTCGTTACTCCTGAGATTGCTAAAAAAATGCTGGGGGATCTAGATGAGGAGCTGTCGGCGCGAATCGCTATTCTGCCGTTAGCCCCATCTGAAACGAGGACTGACAAGGCTGATAAGTGCGTCAAGGGTGTGAGCTGTGGCGATGCGTGCATTGAACCAGGCGATACCTGTGAGCTAGAAGGCGATGAATTTGCCACCCCCGGTCAAATGGCTGCGATTAAAGGAGCTGCACAATCTCGTGACCAAAAGACAATTCGACAGTTGCAGGAGGAGGCTCGGCAGCGGGGTGTCTATCGCGCCAATCACATGAGCAAGGCTGAGTTGGTGAGTACCTTGCAGGCTGTAGAGAAAGATCCTGAAAGTCAGAATCGCTTGAGAAAGACGCTGGACAAACAGCAAAGCGCCAGACGAGAGCGGGATGCTTATCTAGGCAGCGCCAGTGCCACAATCCCTGGCAACCCACTGACGACCTGGGGGCAGCTCCAGAAGATCACCCGAATGCTGGGCGGTGCAACTCCGCAAATCGCGGCTTTAACCGTTGGAGCATTCTTGATCAACCAGGGAGTTTCCGAATACAGGAAAGGTCAAGACAGGTATCGAGATGGCTTTCAAGAGTCAGCTCGGATGGCAGTTCAGCAGGCGAGAAGACTTCCTGTTGAAGAGGTTGAAAAAGATAACATCATGTTCACGGTGGATGGATTCTCTCAAGCTCCAGTCGCTAAATGGGCAGATATTAAAAGCCACTTAGCCCCGCTAGAAGACGATAGTGAAGAAGATTGGCTGACACAACATAATCACGTTATTCCCTTGAAGAGTGCTGATTTTGATGTACCGCTATCGCCACATCAGAAGCGGGATGCAGCCGGGAATTACAACCCAAGATACCTACTTGATCATGTTAAAGGTCAGTTCGGAAAGTATTTAAGTAATACCAAAAAAGGTAGAAACCAGGCTGCTGTTGATTTGGCGGCTCAGCTATATGCTCATGGCTCTGCCTATAAGGACAAACCTCTCAACATCCTGGCTCACGGAGCGGGCGGCAACGTGACGAATGAAGCCCTGGAAATTCTGGAGCGGATGCGACCTCCAGATGGAAGCGGCATTAAAGGCAGCGATATTTCTTCTCGCATTAACGTCGTCATGATGGGCACCCCCGATTTTGGCATCACAAAGCCCGGAGTGGACGAGAAGGGTAAGACTCGGACGACTAAGAGAATGAATCAGAATATCTCAACCATTACGTCTTCCAAAGATCCCTTCTCAATTCTTCCTAAGTATCGCCCCAAGTGGATTTCTACGGTCAAGGGGGGAGAGGTTGAGGATTATCTCAGTGACCCTGAAGCACGGCGGCATATTCGGGAATCGTTTGGGTATTACGACTCCAGTCTGTTGGGGCGCAAAACCAAGAAACAGGAATCCGCAGCGGAGCCAAAGCCCAAAGCAACTCGATCTAGGGCTAAGCCTGTCGTGGAGCCAGAGGAAGAGGAAGAGAATTATGAGCCTAGATTGACAGCCTCAAAGGCTAAACCAAAAGCAACCACTCCAAGAGCCTCAAAACCTAAGCCGGAGCCAACTGGGCTATACACCGCTCCACCTAGAAAAGCTCGCAAAGCGGCGGAACCGAAAAACCCCGACCCAGCTACAGACGACGACGATCCTTGGGCAGAGCCAGAAGTCAAACCTAAAAAGGCTCGTAAGAAGAAGAATCCTGAAGGAGATCAGTAATGTACTCCAGTCCTGGAAACGCCGAAAGCTCCGTCAATATTATTATCAAGGCAACCGACAAATCTGCTGATGTCTTCAAAAATGCTGAAAAGCTTGTCCAAGATTTAGGCGATAAAGTTTCTGACTTGTCAAAGTCATTCTCTGATTTCTCTGCCTCTATCTCTAAATCTACAACCTCAACGCTAGATGCTGTTCTTGGCAGAATTAATAACATTGCTCAGGCTATTGACTTCGTTCAAGGCTTGGTGAGATCTGATGCTGGGGTCGCATTATTCACAGCGATCGAAAATAATGCAAATGATGCCCTGTATGCCACAACGTCTTTAAGCGAAGGGCTAAAAAACACAGCGAAAGCACTGACCCCTGCGTTAGAAACATTCGTAGGACTAGAGGGCAAGTCGGCAAAGATCGGCTCAGGTCTTGGACAGGTGTTGGGAGAAGGATTGACAGCCTCATTTAAGACGCAATTGTCTTCTTCTCTAGATGCCTTTGACGGATTTGTTGAAAAAGCGATCGCCAAGTCTGGGAAGGTTGCAGTAATTGGTAATGCGGTTGGCTCTGTAGGCAACCTTGCTGGAGGACTTGCAGGCATAGGTGAGCCTTTGAGTATTTTCAGCGACATCCAAAATGCCACCACTGGAGTCGTAGACTCTATTAACAATACGCTCGGTCGATTCACTGTTTTGTCGTCTGTCTTTGAGACGCTAAAGGGCGCAGTCTTGGGCGGTCCCTTTGATATGCTGATCGGGCAGAACGTGAGGCTGCGAGAGCAATTGCTGGCTACTCAGTCCAGCCTGGTGTCAACTAATAAAATCTTCCTGGAAGGGCAGCAGATTAAAGATCCGACCACCGCAATTCAAGCCTTAAGCGGTTCGGTTAATGACGCGATCGCCCGGATTAGAAAAGGTTCTTTGGAGTTGGTAGGAGTCACCAGCGGACAGCTCGTTGATACGTTCCAGATTGTTGCAGGACAGGCATCTCAAATTGGTATTTCTTTATCCCAAGCCAGTGACTTAACTCTTTCGTTCGCTGCGACGATGGGAACGATGAATTTGCCTTTAAATCAGGCGAGACAGGAAATTACCAGTATTGCGTCCGGCACAATCGACATGAACAGCGTCCTGGCAAAATCGCTGGGCATTACCAACGCGATGGTGACGAGCTGGAAGGCAAGCGGAACGACGTTCGCACAGCTAACAAAAAGGATGGAGGCGTTCAAAGCAGGTAACGCCCTGGCAGCGCAAACTATTTCTGGTGTGACCTCAAACATTCAGGAAATTTTTGATGAGATTGGGCGCAAAGCTGGAGAGCCTTTGCTAGAACCGATCGTCGCGCATCTCAACAATTTCTATAACTATCTCAAAGAGAACATGCAGGTGTTGTCTGATGAGATCTCAAAGATTGTTCAAACGCTTTTCACAGCCGGAGAATCTATGCTGGCTGCGTTCATGGCTGTGTATCAAGCCATAATTCCTATTCTCAGCCAAGTTCCGACTTACCTGGTTGATTCAATTGCCAGCCTTGTCACACAGATAGCTGATTCGATTCAAGGCTTGCTGCCTATCCTTCAGTCAGCGATTAACGTCTTGGGTCAAATCATCAAACATGTCTCCGTCATGGGAGGACCGCTCTTCAAGCTTGCAATTCAGGCAAAAGTCCTGCAAGCTGCAATCTCTGGGATGAGCTACGGCTTTGGTTCGGTGTTGAAAATCCTGCCAGGGGTGGGAGAAGTTTTGTTCCTGATGCAAGGCAGAACCGCCAATTTGGTTAAGGGATTCTTCTCTTTGTCCAAGCAGATTGGTCCTGGCGCTGCGGCTTTCCTGTCATTGGGAAAAAACATGGAGATGATTCCGGGTATTGCCAGACTTCTGGAAAGAAGATTTGGCAGTTTGGCTCCTCTGATTCAACAATTTCTTCCTAAGATCGCTGGCGTGGCGATGCAGACTGTTGCCTTCAGCAAGAACTTTGCCCCTGCTGGAGAGGCGGTTGTGGAATTTGCTAAAAAAACTCACGGCAGCATCAATAGCCTCGCGGACGTGGTTGAAAATTCTAATTTTATGGGCGGCATCTTCAAGCCTTTGGCTCAAGGCATGAGAGATGCGTCGGACTCTGTAAAACCCTATATTGAGAACATAAAAAACGCTACTTTCTTTAATGAAAAATTTGCAGAGGTTTCTAAACAAGTCGCATTAGCAACAAGAAAACAAATGCTCGCCTTTGGCTTGATAGGAGCCTCTATCTTTGCATTGTTTTTTGTTCTAGATAAGTTCATCCTGAATAACAAAAACTTCATGAGAACCTTGGAGGAGATGGGGAAAATCCTTCAGAATGTTGGCGCTGCCATCTGGACATTCCTGACTAACCCTTTTGTGGTGGCAACGGGTGTCTTAGCTGGACTAGGAGTAGCGATTAAAGCTGGGCTAATTCCTCAAGTCTTGGCAATGGCTCAGGCTTTTGCTGGAACTGCAACCGCAGCGATCGCTAGTTTTTGGGCAACCGCGACAGCCGGGGTCAGTTCGTTTTCCGAGGGGATTAAGTCAACATCAGTAACCTTCTCGTCGTTTCTTGATATGGTTGATATGGGAGAGAAGAGGCAGACAGAGGTACTTAGAAAAAGCCTTGAAGAACAGTCTGAAGCCTACGAAGCGGCAATCCTTGAACGCAAGCAACAAATTCAATCTCTGTCAGATCAGGTTGCAGTTGCCTTCGATGAGTCGATGTCAGACCCGTCCCCAGCTTCAGATTCCAATCTTCATGAGCTGATAGAGCAGCAGAAGGCAGCTCAAGTTGAGCTAGATGAGATAGTTGCTGAACGACAGGCTCAATTTCAAACATTGTCTGAAATGGAGGCGAAGTCTTACCAGAAAGAGCTGCCTAAAGCAGCGGCAGCTTTGAGATCTCATTTGGCAGATCAAGCTGAACTATACGACCAGGCGATCGAGCAACGAACTGCTCAAATTGAGCAACTGAGTCAGCAAATTGACGACCGAGATGAGAAGCGACAGGAAAAGCAACGGACGGCGGACCTTAAAAGCAACCTTGCAGAGCAGTCTGGAGCCTACCAAGCAGCAATCCTTGAACGTAAGCAACAAATTCAATCTCTGTCAGATCAGGTTGCAGTTGCCTTCGATGAGTCGATGTCAGACCCGTCCCCAGCCTCAGATTCCAATGTTCATGAGCTGATAGAGCAGCAGAAGGCAGCTCAGGTTGAGCTAGATGAGATGGTTGCTGAACGGCAGGCTCAAATTAAAACATTGGCTGAAATGGAGGCAAAGGCACGATTGGAGCCGGAGCCAGATAGAGGCAATCCATTCCTTTCAAGCGATTCAGATTTCGACCTAGAGGCGCAAAAGCAAGCGATTCAGGCAGACATGGATGAAATGGTCGAGTCGCGCCAAACCCATGTGAAGAAACTAGCTGACATGGATGTTGAGCTTGCCAATATGGGTCCACCCCCTACGGTCGGGCAACGTTTCTCCGATCTGGGGGACACGATTAAAACTAAGACCGTTGGCAGCTTTGAAGCGCTCAAAACCAGCGCTAAAAGCATGAGCTGGAGCGGCATGGTGGATGGACTTGGCTCTGTTAAGACTGGGGCGATCGCGGCAGGAACTGCTCTTAAAGCCAATCTGGTCGGTTCGTTCAAAACCATCATGGCTGATATTGGTCCGATGATTCTGATGGTGGGAGCGATCTTTGCGGTCACCCAAGCTGTAGGCACCTACACCACACTGATGGACGCTTCTACCAAGAGTTCACAGGACTTTGCAGCAGCAACCCAGGAAGCTACAGACAAACTTAATTTACTGCTGGCATCGCAGCAAAAGGCATCAGCGATCGACACGGGTAAAGACCGTGCTGAGGAACGATTAGGAGAAATTAAAAAAGAACAGGGAATGATTGGTGGGTTTATGGAATTTCTGCGAAATTCCTTGAACTTCGTTGCTAAAACAATCGCTTCGCTCATCAATCCTTTCATCTGGGTGAGAACTGCGGCAGAGCAGTTTGGTTCGGCGCTTTCATCTGTGTGGAATGGGTTGAAAAGTATGCCAGTCATTGGCAATCTAATCCAAGGGATCGAGGGATTGGGCAATGCGATGGGGCAAGCGCTTGCCCCAGTTAAGGCTTTTTTCCAGCCTGTCCTAGACTTGCTCGGTCGGTTTGGTGAAGGTGTTAAAACAGTCTGGGACTTCCTCTCCCAGCCGCCCCAGTTCACCCAAAGTGCAGCAGAATCTCAACTCAATGGTGAGATTGAAGGCTACACCAAAACAATGGAAGATGCTCAGACTAAGCTTGCTCAGATGGCGAAGTCTACGACTGAAGTCACGGCTGAGCGGAAGAAGTTAATGGAACTGAATAATGCCCAGGCGGCAGCTCGTGCTAAGGGCGATGATGCCGCAGTGGCTGCGATCCAAAAAGATATTGATAAAACCAAGGAAATTATTGATGCCCGTAAGGCTGAAGCCGATGCCGTTATTGCGGGGCTAGAAGCGCAAAAGGCTCCGACAGAAGCTCATAAAATTGCTCAATCCCAACTGATTGAACAGGCAAAAGAGCTGAAGCGATCGTGGGAAGATAATGCCACTATTAAGCCCCCTGATCTGGCGGAGTTGGGCAGCGCTTACGACCAAATCGCTAGTAAGGCGAGTTCTGCTGCTACTTCTGTCCAGAAAATGCTGTCTGAAAACAGCGGCGCGGCAGACCAACTCAGATTAAAGGCGCAGGAAGTTTTAGACTTTACGGCGCAGCAGCAGCAGATGGGACTGATCACCTCGGATGAAGCGATCGCCCGCTATCGAATGCTGGCAACCAGCACCAAGATTGATGCAGACCTGCAAATCAAAGCGCAACAGGCTATCACTGAGGCATACAAAACTGAAGGTGATGAGCGAGTTGCAGAAGTGCAACGCCACCAATCTGAGATCGAGGCTTTGATCGCTCGGGGTGTACTTGGCGAAGCTGAGGGCGAACGTCGATTGACCGCAGAGAAGAAGAAAGAATTAGAAACTCGTCTAGAAGATCTCAAGACTTCCAAAGATAAAGAACAGGAGATTCGCTACCAAAACCTGCAAACAGATTTATCGACTCAGAATGATCTAATTGCAGCCGCGCAGGGGAAGCTAAAGACTCCAAATATGAAGCCGAAGGATAAGAGAGAGCAAACTGATGCGATCGACGCTGCGAACCAGAAAAAACTAGATTTAGAAGGGAATTACAACAAGGCTAGGGATTTTGCCAACACCAAGTATACGAACGAGTCGCAGAAAATCACGACAGACCTGGCGAAGAATGAAGCTGAAACGCTGAAACAAGCCAACGCCGAAAAGCTAAAGAACTTTGAGGAGGCTCAAGCCGCTCTGGATGGGCTGAAGGCTCAGGGGCTAAAAACAGACGAGGAGTTTGCGGAGGAGTCCAAGAAAAATAATGATTCTCGCTTTGCTGAAGAACTCAAGCAGATTGCCGAACAGCGGGAAAAACTTGATCCAAATGACAAAGAGGGTTTAGAAGCGCTGGCAACGAAGGAGGCTGAGGTTCGCAAAAAAATGGCAGACTCTCGCGGTGATTACTACGACAAGATGTCGCAGGCAGCTCAAGATGATGCCCAGGAAGAGATCACTGCCCTAGAAGGGTTGAAGGCTGAGGGGCTAAAAACTGACGAGGAGTTTGCTCAAGGCTCACTGGACATTACTCGCAAGCGCCTGGAGGCGGAGCTAGTGCTCTTGGCAGAGCAAAAGAAACTGCTTGACCCCAAAGACGAGGAAGGGTTGCAGAAAATTGCGGCAAAGGAAGCTGCCATTCAGAAGCAAATTGCCGACTCTCGCAATACCTTCTATGAGCAGATGATCACGGCGGCGAAGAAGGATGCCGAAGAGCGCACCGCTATTCTAGAAGGTCAAAAAGTAGCAGGATTAATCTCAGAGAAAGACTACAACCAGCAGTCATTTGATTTGGCGACAGAAGCATTAGACAAAGAGCAAGCCCTGCTGGAGAAGAAGAGGAGTGAACTGAAAGCAGGCGATGAGGAAGGGCAGGAAGCGATCGCTGCCCAGGAAGGTGATATCCAGAAGCGACGACTAGAAGCCACTAAGAATTTCTACCAAAAGCAGCTCGCCGTTTCGGAGAGAGCGCGGCAGAAGCTCTTGGATGCGGCAACTGAAGCGGAAACTGAGTCTCAAATCCAAATCCAAGGACTGCTCAATTCTGGAGCCATTAAGCAGGAAGAGGCTGAGTCTTTAAAACTGAATGCCACTGAGAAACGGATTCAAGAAGAGCTGCGATTAGAAGAGCAGAAGCTGGCTGAACTATCGTCGATGCCGTCCTACTCCGACCCAGAAGCAGAGGACGAACGTCAGCAGCAGATTCGTGCCAGTCGCCAACGCACCCACGAGCTGACGTTGCAGGTGGCAGAAAACGAGTACGCCCGACAGGAAAAGATTCGTGCCCAGCAAGAGAAGGCGTTGGATAAACAGGCTCAGCGGATTGCCAATGACGCTGAGGGGCAAGCTCAAGCCTGGTCTGCTCAATCTACTGAAATTGAGAATATCAATCGCAGCCTAGAACTTCAGAACAAGATCCTAGATTCAGGCAAGTCTTACCTGGAGGCTCGAAGTAATCTGATAACAACTGAGCTGGATGTTTTGTCCAAGCTTACAAAGTCGGGTGCTGAACAGAAAGACATTGCCAAGTTAAAGGCTTCGATCGAGATTCGGGTTCTAGACATCAAGCAGCGGGGCGAGCTGGCAGCACTTAAGTTGCAGCAGGAACAAACAGCCAATGCTCTCAAGCGCGAAGAGATTGAAAATCGCATCGCCCAGATCAAGAACCAGGCAGAAGTTGCCCAGAAAACCGTTAACTTACAAAAACTTGCCCTTAATCCCAACGCCTCAGCCGAAGAGCGGCAGGCGGCTCAGTTAGACCTACAAGCTTCGCTGCAAACGGGCAGTGCCTTGCGGGAAGCCGGAATGCTGGTAGGCGATCAGCAGGCAATGCAATCGGGCTTAAACCGCAATGAACTAGCCGCAATGCGAATGAGGCAGAGGGGCGAGGACATCTCTGCTCGTGGGGCGCTGGTCGAAACTTTGAGTGGAGGTCAACGACGGGCTGCAACCCAAGCATTGCAGCGGCAAATTCTAGGAGATCTAGGGTTGGGCGATGGTTCAGGCGGCGTGAGGGCGGCGGCTCAGTCACTGACTAGCCAAACTTTGAATAGTGCTCTTGGCTTAGGCGATGGACGGGCTAATGAGCGCACCCCTGGTAATTTCAGGTTTGAAACGCCTAACGGACGTATCCCGACTCGTGCGGCACCCAGAAGAACTAGGTTTGACGAGAGGGCTGAAGATCAAGCTGTGCCCCCAGCACCAGCACCAAGAAGATCTTTTAATGAGAGGTATGAGGCTCCAAGACCCCCATCTGCTCCTGCTGCACCCCGAACTCCTGCTTTGCCTACACCCAGCACGCCTGGAACACCCTACGCACCCCGCACCCTGCTGCCCCCCGTGAACCTAACAGCACAAGGGCGATCGCCCGACTTCTCTGCGGTGACTGCCAGTAATGAAAAGCTAGTCACGGTAATGACTGGGCTGAAAACAGCCGTCGAAGCATTTGGGAAGATCAACTTCTCGCAGTCGAATGAAATCAACAATAACTTTGGTCGTTCTGGCGCAACGCCAGCAAGAGAAACAGATCGAGTTCTGAATGCCTTGTACGACGTGGCTACGAAGATTCGCCAGTCGCGGTGACATACTCCTACACTGATGCTTCGCATACAGAGTAGGCTTCTCCCACCGGAAAGTCGTTCTACGATGAACCGGACTGGAGCATTTTATAGTGACGCGATGCCCAACGCCACTTTGAATATTCA
>Ga0209181_10000595_pt1 | contig 67004 bp, 61 predicted proteins | sample MAT05_FD_187208 | JGI IMG/M metagenome (GOLD analysis project Ga0209181, IMG submission 187208) | Freshwater microbial communities from Lake Fryxell liftoff mats and glacier meltwater in Antarctica - MAT-05 (SPAdes) (version 2) | ecosystem: Environmental > Aquatic > Freshwater > Ice > Liftoff... | reverse complement strand
CAATACAAACAGGTAAGGGTTTACAGTGGTGCCGGTGAGGGTTTTCGTCGACCGTTGGCGGACTCTTTTCTGCAGCGTAGTGTGGCGGTGGTGCGGTGGGGCAGGCAGCTGCGGCTCAGATCTTCGGCGGGGGGAGCACGGCGAGTTCGGCCGCGAGAAGTGCGTCGTAGGCGGCGTGGGCGTCGGGCGCTTCGTGGAGTTGAGCGAGGATGTCGGTTTTCATCGCGAGCAGGCAAAGGCGGGCGAGCGTGTGCAGGTGGATGCGGTCGTCCTGACAGCAGAGCAGGAAAAATAGGCGCGTGGGCCGGCCGTCGGGCGCGCCGAAGGGCACGGATTGGATCGTGCGGCCGAGGACGATGAAGGAACCCTCAAAGCGATACGGGTCGTAGTTGCGCGCGTGCAGCAGGGCGAAACCGCCGGGGAGCGCGGTGGAGCAGAGCGCCTCGCGGGCTTCAACGCTGGCGAGCAGTTCGCGCGGATCGAACACCTGGCCGGTCGTGTCTGCGAGCGCTACCATGTCGCGCAGGGCGGAGGAACGTGTTTTCGAAGTCACGCCGAGATTGATGTAGGCGGGACGGAGTAGTTCGGGAATGAGGGCGTTATTGAGGAAAATCTCCTGCGTGCCGCGCATCGTCTTGGCGTGGTAGGCGTCGAGGCGTTTGCCCGGCATGCCGAGGATGCGTTGCGAGGCCCAAGCGTCGATTTCGCTGCGCCGGAAGATCAGCTTGCCACCGCGCTCCACCTTAGGGATGTCGCTTTCGCGCAGCAGTCGCTCGACGTCGTTTGCGCTGACGTGCAGGTAGTCGGCGAGCTCTTCGGTGCTGAGGGTGCGGTGGGCCATCGCTGTCGAATTTAGCCCGTGCAACGTTTCTGGAAACTCTGAATCGAGCAGGCGAGGGGGCGTTGCGGAAACGTGACGTGAAGAATTCGTCCCGCCGGTCGCTGGCTGTGGCGCGGAGCGAAGTTAGCGCAGCGCTTCAGCCGCTCGCAGTCGTTTTCAGACGCGCGAGCAGTCGGTCGTGGAATTTCGAGAAAAACGCCAAGGCGCACACCGCGCCGATGAGGGCAAAAAACATGTCCGACTGCGTGTCCCACGGATCGCCCTGCGTGCCGAGAAATTCGTCCGCACCCTGGCCCAGCGCGAGGGCGGCGGCCCATTCGATCAACTCGTAGCAAGCGCTGATCGCGAGGACGACGCAGGTGACGACGAAGGCTATCATTTTGCGGCCTTGGACATAGCCGCCGCGCAGGAAAACTTCGCGCGCGGCGAGTGCCGGCACGAAGCCTTGCATGAAATGCCCGATCTTGTCGTAGGGATTTCGCGTCCAGCCGAACCATTCCGCTATCTGGAAGCCCAGCGGCACGCGCGCATAGGTGTACGCCCCGCCAGCCATGAGCACCACGGCGTGCAGGAAAATACAGACGTACAACAGCGTCGTGAGCGGATACTGGCGGTGGGTCGCGCAGAGCAGCGGCACCACGATCAAAATGGGAAACACCTCCAGCAGCCACGTCATCCGATCATAAGGATGCGCGCCTGAGAGCGCCAGGAGTCCGAGTAGCAAAGCGAGGCCAGCGAGAAGAAAGTTGCGTTGTGTCATGGTGGGGTAAAACCGGATTGTTCGCGCCCAGCCCCGCGGGTGTCAATCCGCTGGCACGTCGGAAACCGCCCGCCCGCCGCTGTCTGCCGTTGGTACCGCGCAGGGCCGCGTTTCGCGCCTTTTGCCTGTTGCCCTGTTGCTTTGCCTGCGGAATCCGTCGCTGCACGGGCTTTCCGCTTGCCAGCGATTTTGCCCGCCCGCAAAACGCCTCCCTATGGAAAAGCTAGCCCTCCTCTCCGTGAGCGACAAAAGCGGCCTCGTCGAATTTGCGACCGCCCTCGTGCAGCGTTTCGGTTACAAGCTGCTCTCCACCGGCGGCACGGCAAGGCTCCTCGCCGATAAAGGCCTGCCCGTCACCGAGGTGAGCCAGCACACGGGCTTCCCCGAGATCATGGAGGGCCGTGTCAAGACACTACATCCAAAAATCCACGGCGGTCTGCTCTGCCGTCGCGACAAGGCCGACCACCTCGCGCAAGCGGTGAAAAACAACATCGAGCTCATCGACCTCGTTGTGGTCAACCTGTACCCGTTCGAGGCCACCGTCGCGAAACCCGGTGTGCATTTTGAGGAAGCGATCGAGAACATCGACATCGGTGGCCCCTCCATGCTGCGCAGCGCGGCGAAGAATCACGAGAGCGTCACCGTCGTGTGCGATCCCGCCGACTACGACGCGGTTGTCGCGGCTTTTGGCGAACCAGATACCACCGGCACACTCTCCGCGCTCCGCCGCAAACTCGCGCTGAAAGTTTTCCAACGCACCGGCAGCTACGACACCGCCATCGCCCGCTACCTCGAGACGCAGCAGGCCGAGCCCGACCTCGCCGCGCTGTCCGGATTTCCGGATACATTCAGCCTCTCCGCCCAAAAAGCGCAGTCGCTCCGCTACGGCGAAAACCCGCACCAGAAGGCCGCGCTCTACGGCACCTTCCACGAACATTTCCAACAGCTCCAAGGCAAGGAACTCAGTTATAACAACATTCTCGACATCACCTCCGCCACCTACCTGATCGGCGAATTCGAGAAGCCCACGCTCGCCATCCTCAAGCACACCAACCCGTGCGGCGTCGCCTCGGCCGATACGCTCGAAGCCGCCTGGGAAAAAGCTTACGCCACGGACCGCCAGGCACCGTTTGGCGGCATCATCATCGTCAACCGCACGCTCGAAGCCGCGCTCGCGAAAACGATCAGCGAAATCTTCACCGAGGTTATCATCGCCCCGCGTTTCACCGATGAGGCGCTCGCCATTTTTGCGAAGAAGAAAAATCTCCGCCTCATGATCGCTAAGGCCGGCCCTGCCAGCGCGGAAGGCCTGCTCGATGTGCGCTCGGTGATCGGCGGCCTGCTCGTGCAGGACCGCAACACCCTGCTCGGCAAACAGGCCGATTTCAAAGTCGTGACCAAGCGCCAGCCTACGCCCGAAGAATGGGCCTCGATGCTGTTTGGCTGGCGCGTCTGCAAACACGTCAAATCAAACGCCATCGTTTATTGCCGCGGCGAACAAACGCTCGGTGTTGGCGCGGGCCAGATGGCGCGCGTGGACAGCTCGCGCATCGCGGTGTGGAAAGCGGGCGAAGCCAAACTCGATCTCACGGGTTCGGTCGTGGTGAGCGAAGCTCTTTTCCCCTTTGCTGATGGTTTGATCGCCGCCGCCGATGCTGGTGCGACTTCTGCGATCCAACCGGGTGGTTCGGTACGCGACGAAGAAGTGATCAAAGCCGCCGACGAACGCGGCCTGGCGATGGTCTTCACCGGCATCCGCCACTTCAAACACTGAGGCCGCGCCACCGCCATCAAGATTTTTTGCGTTTCCTCGACCAGATCGATTGCGCGTCGCCCCAAATTCTACGCCCCATTCGAGGGCGCTTTTGGCCGCGCTCAGCAGTGGGTCGGTGAGGCGCGGCGCCAGTAGAAAGCCCAGTTGAGCACGAAACAGCCTAATGCAAAAAGGCCCATCGCGGTGTAGGCCCAGGCGGGCGAGCCGAACTTGTTCATGCACCACCCGAGCATGAGAGGCGGGAAAAACCCGCCCAACGCGCCGAGGCAACTGACGAAACCGATCACCGGCCCGGCTTCCGCGCCCATCACGGTGGGGATGATTTTAAAGACCGAACCATTGCCCAGGCCTGCCGCCGCGCAGAGGATCATAATCGTCCAGAAAAAGCCGGTGAATTTGTCGGGTTCGAGAAATTGCGAAAGGCTGAAACCGCACACGCCCATCACGGTGATGCTCACGGCCGTGGTGGCGCCCGCGCTCCAGCGATCAGCGAGCCAGCCGCCGAGCGGTCGGGTCAGCGTCGCGATGAGCACGGCGAAGGGCGAATAGAAGAGTGGATTCGGCGCGCCGCCGGGAGCCTGGGCGAACACCTCGTTGATGATGAGCGGCAGCGAGGCGCCCATGGCAACGAAGGCGCCGAAGGTGAGGAAATAGAGCGTCGAAAGAATCCAAGTATGCGCGCGGCGCGCGACGGCGAGCTGCGAGGCGAGCGATTTGGGCGGCTGTTGATAATTCTCCGTGCCGAACCATATCGCAGCGGCACAAAGAAGGATAAAGGGAATCCAGACAAAGGCGGCGTTGCTCAGCCAGACCGGTTTCGTCGCACCGCTCGCGAGCCGGAGTGAAAGCGCGTCGCCCGACAAGGCGCCAAAGGCGGCGAGCCCGATCACGGCAGGAATGGTGAACTGCGCGATCGTCACGCCGAGGTTGCCGAGGCCGTTGATGCCGAGCGCGGAGCCTTGCAGGCGTTTCGGGAACCAGAGCGTGACCGTGGCCATCGAGGTGGCGAAGTTCGCTCCGGCGATACCGGTTAGCGACGCCCAAAAGAGCAGGGTGCCGAAGGAGGCGTGCGGGTCGCGCAACACGAGGCCGGTCCCCACGCACGGAACCAGCATCAAGAGGGTAACGACGGTGTAGGCATTGCGACTGCCGAAGCGCGAGACGATGAGCCCATAGGGAATGCGCAAGAGCGAGCCGAGCACGATGGGCGCGGCAGTGATCCAGAATTTTTGCTGCGCGGAAATCGCAAAACCGGCGCTGGCGAGTTTGACGGAAATCGCTGACCACATGAACCACACCGCGAATGCGAGCGCGAGGGACACCGCGCTGATGGCGAGCGTGCGCCAGGCGAGCGCGGCGTGGAGAAACTCCTCGGCTTTTTCGATCACGAGCACGCGGCGGAGCGGTTGGGGCAGAAACTGGAGCAGGCCCGCGCCGCCGACAAAGAGCGCGAGCGAGGCATAAAAAGCGGGCCACACGATGGTGTGGTCGCCGCCGAGCGCGGTGTTGAGTACGGCGGTGAGCAGCCACACCTGGAGCGACACGATCAGAATCAGCACCCCGATGATGCCGACGAGAAGCGTGTTGGTTTTGTTGGGGTGGGCCTGGCTTTGGGCGCGGCGAAACGTGCTCATGGGGTTTGCGGGCGGAGTTCGGAAACGAAGAGGTCTTCGCCGCGCAGGGTCACGGCGAGTTGCGGCAACGGCCGGGGTGGCGGGCCCTGGAGCACAGCGCCGGTGCGGGCGTCGAACCAACCGTTATGGCAAGGGCACTCGATTTTGCCGGTGTTGGGTTGGTAAAAAACAGCGCAGGAGAGATGCGTGCATTTTTGCTCGAAGGCGCGCCATTCGCCGGATTCGAGGTGGATCAATATATAGGGCGTCGTCGAGCCGGGAATGACGAAGGCCCTCGTGCCGCCGACGGGGACCTCGCTGCGCTGGCAGACGAGGTGTTCACCTTTGAGCCGATGCGGCGGGATGAGTTTATCCTTCACCGCGACGAAGGCGGTGCCAGCGGCCAACCCGCCAGAGACAAGGCAGAGGAATTTCGCGAATTCGCGGCGCGAGACATGGGTGGCCTCGACGCGTTCGTGAGGAAAATCGGTTTCCCACGCGGGACGGGGTTTGAGCGGTGCGTTTTCGATTTCTGACATGGCGACAGGGATAGGGGGGCGAGTGGGCGGGGGAAGGGAAGGCGATCAATCGACGCGCAGTTCGGTGCTGCCGGCGGGCATCATGATGTTGACCTTGGTGTGCACGGTTTGGCCGCCGAAGATAAAGGTATTTACGGGTGTGCTGTTGGGGCGCATCTGCTCGATTTTTTCGCGCTTGCCATACCAGAGCGCACCGCTCGGGCAAACCGTCGCGCACATGGGCCGCTTGCCCGCGCTGGTGCGGTCGTAGCACATGTTGCACTTCATCATAATCTGCGTCTCCTCCATTTTTTTCGGGACGCCGAAGGGGCAGGCGAGGACGCAGTTTGCGCAGGAGATGCAGCGCGCGGTGTTCGCGGTGTGGACGATGCCAAACTCGTCCTTCGTAATCGCATCAGCGGGGCAGACGCGGGCGCAGGCCGGGTCCTCGCAATGCATGCAAACCTGGACGGAGGTTTGCGTGCTGATGTAGCGATCCACGTAATCGACGTGGATCATGGAGGTCTGTCCGTTGGTTTCGCATTCGGCGCAGGCCATTTCGCAGGCGCGACAGCCGATGCACCGTTGCGGGTCGATGAAGAATTCTTCGTCAGTCTTGATTTGCGAGTTTAACATGGGCGCACGGATCAGGGGCTGGCGAAGGCGTTGTGAGCGGTTTCAACGGGTTCGGCTCGGCCGAGCGGTTCCAGGCGCGCGGCGCACACCTTGAACTCGGGGATTTTCGAAACGGGATCGAGATGTCCCGACGTGAGCTGGTTGACGGATTTACGGCCGGGCCAGTGGTAGGGAATAAAAACGGTGTCGGTGCGGATGGTTTCGACGAGTTGCGCGGGGAACTCCGCCGTGCCGCGCCGGGTGATGACGCGGACGAGATCGCGGTCGCGGATGCCGTAGCGGGCGGCGAGTGTGGGATGGATTTCCATGAGCGGCTCGGGGTACTGATCGACGAGTTTGCCGATACGGCGAGTTTGGGTGCCGCTGAGATATTGGGAGACGACGCGGCCGGTGGTGAGGATCACGGGGTACTCGGCATCGGTGATTTCGCCGGGATCGCGATAGCTCACGGCGTTGAAGTGGGCCTTGCCGTCGGGCGTGGCGAATTTGCGGTCCTCCCAAAGGCGTGGTGTGCCGGGGTGATCGAGTGTCGGGCAGGGCCAGAAGACGCCCATGTTTTTTTCGATCTTTTCGTAGGTGATGCCGAAGTAATCGGCGGTGCCGCCCTGCGAGGCGTGGCGCAGTTCGGTGAAAATCTCCTCCGAAGACTGGAAGGCGAACTTATCGCCTGCGCCAAGCCGGCGGGCCAACTCCAGCAAGATCGACGTGTCGGTGCGCGCGTTGCCGGGCGGTGTCACGGCGCGGTGGATACGGACCACGCGGCCCTCGGCGGTGGTGACGGTGCCGTCTTCCTCCTCGTGCAAGGAGCCGGGCAGGATGATGTCGGCGTGGCGGGCGGTTTCGTTGAGGAAGAAGTCGATCGCGGTGTAGTGCTCCAGCTTTTCGAAGGCCTCGCGCACGTAGTTGTTATTGGGAAGCGAGACGAGCGGGTTGAAGCAAATGCTGATGAGCCCACGAATCTCACCCCGGTGGATCGCCTCGATGATTTCGTAAGCGGTCAGACCTTTGTGCGGGATTTCTGGTTCGGGTACATTCCAGACGCGGGCGATATGGGCGCGGTGCTCGGGGTTTTCGATGTCGCGATTGCCTGGGAGCTGGTCGCATTTGTGGCCATGTTCGCGACCGCCCTGGCCGTTGCCCTGCCCAGTTATGGTGCCGTAGCCGCAGTAGGGTTTGCCGATCCGGCCGGTGGCGAGGACGAGGTTGATGCAGGAGACGACGTTATCGACGCCCTTGGTGTGATGCTCGATGCCGCGGGCGTGGAGGAGGAAACTCGTTTTGGCGCGGCCCCATAGTTCAGCTGCGCGCATGATTTTTGCTGCGTCGATGCCGGTGGTTTGTTCGGCCCAGGTGAGGTCGTAGTCTTTGACGGCGGCTTTGGCCTCGTCGAAACCGCTGGTGTGTTGCGCGATAAAATCGTGGTCGAGCCAGTCGTTTTTCACGAGCTGGTGCAGGATCGCGCCATAGAGAGCGGAGTCGCGGCCCGGGCGTATGGGCAGATGCAAATCCGCGGTACGCGCGATGGGCGTGAGCCGCGGATCGACGACGATGAGCTTCGCGCCGTTGTCGCGGGCCTGCCAGATCCAGTGTGTGAGCGTGGGGAAGGTTTCGCTCACGTTCGTACCGCAGATCATGATGACCTCGGCGTGCGCGAGATCGGCGTACGTGTTGGACGCGCGGTCGAGCCCGAAAGCTTTTTTATTTCCAGCGCCGGCGCTGACCATGCAGAGACGTCCGTTGTAATCGAGGTTGCGCGTCTTGAGCGCGAGCCGGGCGAACTTGCCGACGAGATAGCTCTTTTCGTTGGTGAGGGAAACACCTGAAAGCATGGCGAACGCGTGTGGACCGTGCTCGGCCTGGATGCGTTTGATTTCGGACACCGTGCGATCGAGCGCGGCGTTCCAGGCGAGTGAGCGAAAGCCGGCGCCCTCGACGCGTTCGAGTGGTTCGAGCAGGCGGTCGGGATGATTGTTCTGGAGGTAGCGCTGCACGCCCTTCGGGCAGAGGCGTCCCTCGTTGAAGGGAAACTCCTCCCACGGTTCGAAGCCTACGACGCGGTTGTTTTTAACGAGGAGCTTGATGCCGCATTGCATGCCGCAGAAGCAGCAATGGGTTTTAACGATGTCGTCCGGTTCGTCGCGACCGACGAAGCCTCCGTGTGGCGGGTAGTTTTTATGCGGACCAAAGTCGGCGATAAGTTGCTCGGGGGTGGCGGAGAGTTTGGCCATGGCGCAAGGGGTCGCTGAGGAAGAGAGGCGGAGAGAGAGGTTAGCCGAAGTAAGAACCGGATGCTTTGCGCGCGACGAGATGGGCTTTGGCCAACGCGGCGCGTTTGCCCTGCGGGCTGAGATCGAGGTGCGACGTGCCATCGGCGAGCGTGAAGTCATAGCCGAGTTCGCGCGTGACGGTTTTCAAGTCGTCGATGTGAAGTTTAGAGGCAAAGGCTTGTTCGGTGTGCGGGCAAACGGCCTGCGGGCCGAGTGCGCCCTCGCGTTTATAAATCGCGACACCGAGTTGAGCAGGGCGTTGGAAAATATGGAAAAATTTCCCGAAGGGCATCCAGAGAAGAAAAAGGATCACGACGATGGCGTGTGTGATGGCCATGAACTGATGGGCGCGCCCTTGCATGAATTCGTAGTCCCAGGTGAGCCCGAGGCCGGTGACGGCGATGGCGGCGAGCAGAATCAGCGGGAGAATGTCGCCCTCGAATGTTTGTATAGCGATTTGACCGGCGTCGGTTAACCGGCGCCGCATCATCAGGCCGATTCCGATAATAATCATCAGCGAACACCAGTTGAGGACGTGAAAAATATTCGAGGCGATAAAGCTGTTGAGCGGAAACGAAAACAACTCGAAGCCGAAGCCGTGCGCGACGTAGGTGTCGATGCCTCCCGGCGCGAGGGTAAAGTGAATCCAGCCAAAGGTGAGAGGGAAGGTGACGGCGAACGCGATCATGCAGCCCCATGCCATCAACATGTGACCGGCCCAACGGGAGAATCCGCGTTTGCGGATAAAACTTTGGCCGCCGATGTCGGTGAAGGCGTGTTTAATAAATTCCACGCTGTGACCGAACATCCGACCAGAGATAATAAATTGCCAGCCACGTATCCAGTAGAGACGTGTCGGTGGACGTTGCAGCCACACGTCGTAGCGATAGACGAGACCGAACCAGGCGAAGACGGAGCCGAAGAGATAGGCGATCAACGCGCCGTCGAAGTTTTGTAGATTCCGCGAGCCGATGATGATGGCGGCGGCTAACAAAACGGTGGCAAGGGAGGCGACGATCAGCGCGCGGAGATTGAGGGTGCTAAACATAGCGCGAAGGGTTTGGTTTTAGACAGTTCTCCGAGTGTCGGATTTCGTCAATGAGCAGGGGCATTTGTTTTTTTAATAAACGCGGCTGTGGCGGTGAAGACATCAAGCGATTGAATCACGATTTTATTTTAGCAGGGCCAATCCGTCGCGCGATATTGATATCCTTGGCGTGGGTTCACAGACGATTTTTCAAAAATTCCTGTCCCGCGGGTGTGATCCAATCAGGCGTCCACGGCGGATCAAAGGAGACAATAATATCGGCCGCCGTGACGCCGGGCACACGCTCGACCATCAGGCGCGCGCCCTCGACGATTTGGTCGTGCATGGGGCAATTAGGCGAGGTGGGTGTGATCACGACGCGGACGCTACCCTGATCGTCATGAGAGACTGACCGAACCATTCCTAGGTCGACAATGTTGAGGCCGACTTCGGGGTCGTCTAGGAAACGAAGGTGTTCGATCACGGCCTGGTCGTCGAGCGATGAAGTGATCATGGTTTGATGGCAACGGCGTTGAACGGCATTTTAGTTGTGTTAAAAGGTTTCTCCTTCGATTGCCAGAGGTGCGAGAGGACGTGAAGGAGGTTGGCGAGAAAAGCGCAGACCGAGAGACAAAAAAGCCCGGCGCCGCACTGCACGGTGCGGTCGCTTTGGGTGGCGACGCCGAGGGCGAGGAGGACTCCGGCGGCCGGCACAGACCAAGCCAGTGCGGTGAGTATTCGTGTGTAGACAAGGTCGCTGAGTTTGGGCACGGCGGCGCGACCGAGCAGCGGCGCGTAGCGGTGTTGCCAGACGAGGAAAGGGACGATTTTGGCGCCCATGCCGAGAATGGCGCAGGTGAGTGTGCCGAAAACGGCGAGCGTGAAAATCAGCGTATCGAGACCGCGCGCGAGGGTGGGCGCGTAGCCAGCGAGTTGGAGCGCGCGGAAAAGCGTCAAGGCGGCGACGGGCAGCAGAAACGCGAGATTGGCGGTGTAGAGCCGAAGTCCGCCGTCGAGACGTCGTGGGCTGCGGCTGATCGCGGCGATGTTTTCCACGCTATATAAACCGAGCCCCAGACTGGCGAACAAAGCGGCGAGCGGAAGCAGGACCGGCGCGGCGAGCTGGCCGGGAATAAAGAGCACCACGGCGAGAATGAAGTAGTTGACCGAACCAAAAGCTCGTCGCGCGCTCGTCAACGGCACGAGCAAAAACATCGGAAGCAGCGTGTACGAAACAGCCGCCAAGAATAACAGGAAAAATCCGATGAGGATCGCGTAGGTGTGCGCGCCGAGCAGCGCGAGCGGATCGCGAACTGCGGTCCAGCCGAGTTTGGCGGCGAGAATCCACGCGGCCACACCGAGCGCAAAGCTGAGCGAAACAAGGGAGGCGAAAACACCGGCGGTCGTGGGCGTCCAACGCAGCGGGCGAAGGGCGGTGGCGGCGACATTGAGAATATACAGGGCGAATCCGCAGAGCACCGCGGTTCCGCCGACGGCAACGACGGACATTTGCCAATGCATAAAGCCGTAGACCATCGCGGGCACGCCGCCGACGTGGAGCACGAGGTGGATTTTCGCGAGGCTGCGGCTGAAGAGCGGGTTTTCGAAAGCGACGGGCAGCAGTTGATAACTCGAACCAGCGACCAGCGACATGAGGAAGCCCAGACCCATGACATGCGCAAAGGCGATGACCCGTGGCTGATAAAAATGCCCGGTCAACAGCGACGGCTCGGCGCCGAGCCACAGGAGCGCGCCCGCGAGATGCAGAAACCCAAAGATAAATAACGGGAGCGCGATCCAGATTTGGCTGGGCGCGGGCGATGATTTGCTCATGGGCGCGGGTTGGGGCGGGTGCGTTTAGGGAGCGGCTGCGATCGGCACGGTGAGCCGCCAGCCGCCCTCGGGGTGTGGTTCACACGTGTGGTTTTGGTCGCGCCGTTTTAATTCTTCGAGGAGGAACATCGGACGGCGCTCCAGTCGCGCCTCGATCTGCGTGCCAGCGGGCAACGTGGCGAGGGCCTCGATAATCCGCGTCATCGGCTCGGGCGGTTCGAGGCCGCGCAGGTCGAGCGAATGGACGAGGAGGCGCGACATCGCAGGAGTCCGTTGAAAGAGAATCAGGCTTGCGGGCGGCGGCCGATGCGGACGGCGAATGCGTCGGGGCCTTCCTGAACGTATTCCCAGGAGAATTTTCCTGGATGCTCCGCGTCGAGTTGGTAGCGAAGCGGCACGGGATTGTGGCCATTAATGAGCACAAAGTAATCGCCTGAAGCGAGGCTGAGTGCGCGTTCGATGATCTGGCCATGCTTGACGGAGCAGGGAACTTCACGGCCATCGTAGATTTTTTCGGCAGGAATAGTGGAGAGCATAGGAGGAGGGTTGAATGCGGCAAAAGGTCGCACACTGGGCATGAGCATAACGTTCTGGTGCCGCGCCTGCCTTGATGCGCATCAAGGCCGTTGGTCTTTTTTTTTTGAGGAACCGGGAGGGCCGCGCCGTCATCCAGGCCGGTCTGCGAAGAGCGAGCATCCGCCGCTGCGCGGGCTTTCCGCTTGCCAGCGATTTTTGCCCGCTCGCAAAACGCCTCCCTATGGAAAAGCTAGCCCTCCTCTCTGTGAGCGACAAAAGTGGCCTCGTCGAATTTGCGACCGCGCTTGTCCATCGTTTCGGTTACAAGCTGCTCTCCACCGGAGGCACGGCAAAGCTCCTCGCCGACAAAGGCTAAAAACAAAGGACGTTTGTATCACTCCTCCGCGTCTCTGCGCCTCTGCGAGACATGACGGTATTTTCAGGTTATTGAAATCGCACCCAGGCATTCTCTCGCAGAGCCGCAGAGCGTCGCCCGTTCTGCAACGCACCTACCAAAGACTAAAAGCAAAGGGACGTTGGTATGAGCCCTGAAGGCATTTCCACGGAGTGCGGGAGAGTGATGTGATTTCAAGCGGCTGGTTCAGCTCAGGTCTTTCAAAGCTTCCCCAAATCCAGGGCATTGAGTATCTAGGACTCATGGCATCTCCAAGAAAATGGACCCATGATGAATTGCTGGTGGCGTTGAATCTCTATCACAAACTCACTTTTGGCCAATTGCATGCCCGGCAGCCGATCATCAGCGCGCTTGCCCAAAAGTTGGATCGCAGCGCCAACCGTGTTGCCATGAAGCTGGTTAATTTCGCGTCACTTGATCCTGTGGTCAAATTGCGTGGCAAAAAAGGTTTGGATGGAACGAGTGAGCTTGATCGGGTGGTTTGGCGTGAGTTCCACGAGAACATCGCTGAAGCTGTGCCGGCCAGCGAGGAAGCACTGCGAGTTTTGTTTGGCCCATGCACCGAAACCGAAATCGAAGTCTCGCCTAAGAAAGGCATTCTCTTGCACAGAAGCGCGCCATCGGGTCACACCGAAACCATTGGCACGGTTAAGCAACGGCGCGGGCAGGAATATTTCCGGGAAGTTGTACTCAATAATTTTGCGGGACGCTGTGGTGTGACCGGCCTTGCGGTACGCGAGTTGTTGATTGCCTCGCATATTCTACTCTGGGGGAACCATGAGACAGAGCGTTTGAACGTGCGCAACGGGCTTTGTCTCTCTCGTCTGCACGACGCCGCTTTTGATCGTGGCTTGATTTCTTTTGACGATGATCTGCGGCTGTTGCTCTCACCGCGACTACAGAAAGAACTGCCACAGCGGGCAGTCGCAGAGAATTTCGGCTCTTATGCAGGCGAGGCGCTGCTATTGCCGCCGGATGCGATAACGCCAGAATCGGTGTTTTTGGATACTCACCGGAAAGCGATTTTCCAAAAGAGTTGAGCCAGTGTTTTGATGCTCACGCGGATGAGTTTCGAACGTTTGGCCTCTTTGCCGCAGCGGCTTATTTCAACCAGCAGATTTTGATTTCTTTTTCCAGTGCCTTGAACTCTGGGTCGCCGGTGACGAGTTCGGCTTTTTTTTCCTTCGCCAGCGCGGCGGCAAAGGCGTCGGCCAGGCTCAGGCGGTAGGTGGCCTTGTAGATCGCGGCTTGTCGGGCGAGTTTAAGATCAGCACTCAAACCGATGATCTCGATTGGCAGGTTCGCGAGCACTTGCGCGTGCTGTTCGGCCACCTGCTGCGACACTTCGCGCAGGGTGTTGTAGTAAACTTCGGCCCAGTTGATGGCGGAGAGGAAGAGCCGGTGTTTATCCCGGCCCGCTTGATCGAGCAGTTCTTCCACGGCGTCCGCCGCGGGCTCGTCCTCGAAGAAGGCGATCAACGCCCAGCTGTCTAGCACCCGGTTGGCCATGTCAAAGTGCTCTCTCGTGTTTGCGATCCGTCATCATCGCTTTCATGACTCCCCGGCCTTTGAGCGAACCACGTAGGCTTTTGAGGTAGGTGCGGGTGATCGGCCGGATGAGGATGCCCTCGGCGGTGATGGTGACCGACGCTTTCGTGCCGTCCTCAATTTGAAACTCACGGCGGAAGCGCGCGGGGATCACGACCTGCCCCTTGGTGTTGAACTGCACTGTTTCAGTCGCCAATGTCGTATTCATTGAAAATAGAAGAACAGGTCAGAAAAGTAAGTCAAATTACAAAAAGTAGGAAACCCGTGACAAAGTATGCCTTAACCGCCAGTGGGTGACAGAGGTCGTTCTGGCGCGGCCCGGCGGTACGCTTCGCCGGTTAGGAGTCGCGTCAAAATAAGTTGAGCCATTTTAATCTCTATGGGTGCAATTCCACTAAGCTTGCTTCGGCTTGGTTTGTATTGGTCCGGGGAGCGCGCGCGTCCCGCGTGCTGCTCTCGGCGTCTCGCCGAGAGCGGTTCGGATGGTTCGAGCGGGACGCCCAAACCGACATGCGGGACGCGTGTGCTCCCCGGACCCCACTCCTCGGTTTCAGCAATGCCGCGGAGCTTGCTTCGCGGATCTTTAATGACACGCACAGGGCACCGCCTGTATAATACTAAATACCCTAAGCTTCTGCATTTTTCACAGAAGGTAACAAAGAGACCTAAGCGATTCTAGTTTTCAGAGCTGTGTCTTGGTTACCTTCGTTCTCTTCTGTAAGAATCTCGACGGATTTGGCTTTGATGTAAACGTTCCGGGCTCTTGCTATTAGATTTGGCTCAGGTTGTTTTGTCGCGGCGCCGTTAGGTTGTTGCGCGAGCTCTGGTACTCTCAGGCTTTTGGAAAACGGGCTACTTCCTCCGCCGACGGCGTAGGCGCTAAACCGTAGCCGTGTTGGCCTCCCTCCGCGCTTCAGGCCAGGCGCGAGCAAGCTCGCTGCCTACGCAAAATCATTCCACCCACGAAAAACACCATCCGCAAAAGTCCAAGCCCGCTCAACTTTTCATTCGCGGATTGGTCGGAGGTACGTAGATGTTTCCATCATGAAACGCTTCATTCCTCGGGTTTGCGTCGTCGGTTTGTTGGTCGCGCTGTGCGGTTGTACGACCGTCCCCGAGACGGGGCGTTCGCAGCTCATGCTCGTCTCGCCCAATGAGGAGGCGAAGATGGGACTGACGTCTTTCGCGCAGATCAAGCAGCAGGAGAAAATCTCGGCCAATCCTGCGGCCAACGAACGTGTGCGTCGCGTCGGTGAACGCATCGCGCAATCGGTCGGCCGCGAGCTGCCGAATGCGCAGTGGGAATTCGTTGTTTTCGAGTCGGACCAGGTCAACGCCTTCGCTCTGCCCGGCGGCAAGGTCGGCGTCTACACCGGCTTGCTCAAGCTCGCGCAGAGCGACGATGAGCTGGCCTGCGTCATGGGCCATGAGATCGCGCACGTTTCCTCGCGCCACGGGGCCGAGCGCACGTCGCAGACGATGCTGATTGGCGGTGTCGGTGTGATCGGCGCCATCGCGATGGAGGCGAAGGATGTTGATCCGGCGAAGCGCAATCTGGTGCTGGCCGCGTATGGCGTGGGTTCGACGCTGGGTTATATTCTCCCGTACTCACGCACGCATGAGACGGAGGCCGACAGCATCGGCCTGCGGTTCGCGGCGGGGGCGGGCTACGATCCGCGCGCGGCGGTGACGTTTTGGCAGCGCATGAGCGCGGCGCATCAGGGCACGAAACCGCCCGAATGGCTCTCGACGCATCCGGCGGACGAGACGCGTATCCGCAATCTTCAAGGGCTCGCGCCGCAGTACCTGTCGCTCTACGAGGCAAACAAAAGCCGTTTTTGAGTGACGCTCTTTCGCGCTGGTCCGCGACGTGTTTTTGCGCCACGGTGCGGCATGTTTGACCCGGTCGAAAAGCTCAAAGAATTCATCCGCCATCCCAGCGTCTCCGCCGATCCTTCTGCGAAAGAAGGTATGCGCGGCGCCCGCGAATGTGTCGCCGGGCTGCTGACCTCGATCGGGTTTTCCACCGAGCTCGTGCCGACGAAGCTGCACCCGATCATCCTCGCCTCGCGTGGCGGTGATCCGCGTTGGCCGCATGTGATCATCTACGGCCACTACGACGTGCAGCCGGCCGATCCGCTCGATCTCTGGCAGACGCCGCCGTACGAGCCGCAGATTCGCGGCCATCGCATTTATGGACGCGGCGCGGCGGACAACAAAGGCCCGCTCATGACGCACATCGCCGCCGTCGCGCGCTTGCTGGAGCGTCGGCCCGATCTGCCGCTGCGCATCACCTTCATGATCGAAGGCGAAGAGGAGATGGGCAGCCCGAGTTTTCTGCCGTTTATCGAGGCGAACAAGGAACGCCTCCGCGCTGATTTCGTTTACCTCTCCGACACCGGCATTCCGCGTGCCGATCAAGTCGTTATCACCTGCGGCCTGCGCGGGCTGTCGCTCTTCGATATCGTCGCGACGACGGCGAAGATGGATCTGCACTCCGGCCTGCATGGCGGCGTGTTGAGAAACCCGATACAGGCGTTGGCCGAACTCTGCGCCACGCTCCACACGCCCGAAGGACACGTTAATGTGCCCGGCTTCTACGACGACGTGCTCGATGTCGAGCCGTGGGAACGCGCCGAACTGGCGAAGCTCGGGCAGAGCGAGGAGGAATACCGCGAGTTTCTCGGTATCCCGGCGTTTCACACCGCGAAGGGGTTCACACCGTTTGAGGCGACGCGTTTTCAGCCCACGCTGGAGTTCAATGGCATTGGTGGTGGATATCAGGGCGAGGGGACGAAGACCGTCATTCCGAGTAAGGCCTTTGTGAAGATCAGCTGTCGGCTGGTGCCGAACCAGGATCCAGAGAAAATCCGCACGCTAGTCTACAAGACGCTGCGCGAACGCATGCCGAAGGATGTTTCCTTTGAGTTCGTGGATCAGCATCAAGGCCTCCCGTATGTCGTGGTGCCGCCGGACCGCTCGAACACGCCGAAGGATCAATCGCCGGTGCTAGCGCGGGCGTTTCGCGCGGCGGATGCGGCGATCACTGCGGTGTTTGGCAAGGCGCCGCTCTATCTGCGCGAAGGAGGCAGCGTGCCGATCATCGCCGACATCAAACGCGTGCTTGGTCTCGATTCCGTGCTCTTCGGCCTGTTCCTACCGGAGGACAACCTTCACGCGCCGAACGAGAGCTTTGACCTCAAGGTCATGGCCAAAGGGATACAGGCCTCGGAGGAAATCCTCGAGGCGGTCGCGGCAGGCCGGTAGGCCGTCCCGCTTGCGGGCTCGTGAGGAGTGCGAGGGCAGTGGTGGCGATTGTTTTGCTGGCGACCCTGCATCGCGCCATCCTAAACCGTTGTCCAGAGCCATATCTGCTCTATCACTCCGACCGTGGCAGTCACTACGTCGATGCCGACTAATCCGCAGGCACTGGCTGCGATCAGCATGGAACGCAGCACAGGCTCAGCCAACGTTTGGCCAAGTCTTCGAAAAAATCACGGGCCTCAGCACTTGTCGCGAGCTCGCCCACCTGCTCGCAAAGTTCATCCAGACGATGTTCTGTCTGTTTGCGATTTTTGGTCTTGAGAGAACGACGAAATTGTTTGTCGGCGCGTTTCAGCAACGCATAGTCCCTGCCTGTTGATTCCAAACGGTACAGATTTTGACCAACCTTTTGAAACGCGATTTGTTGCACGGGCGTCGCTGTTTTTATCGTGCTGCAAGCATACGGTGACAAAACAGGGAGACAGTTCTGTTTTTCATGTCTTGGCAAAACGCAGGTACCTCGTTGTAGTTTAGTGGTACGCGGTGGTAGCTCAGCTGGATAGAGCAGCGGTTTTCTAAACCGCCGGTCGGGTGTTCGAGTCACCTCCACCGCACCACTTTCGCCCGGCGATGATCTGGGCTTGGCGGCGGCGTGGGAATCTATGACAATTTTAGCCCGCCATTATGTCCGAACCTGCCGCCACTTCTTCATCCGATCACACTGTCCATGCCATTCGGGGGTGGCGTCGCGTTTTGTTGCAGCCGTTTGGCTGGCTCTTGCGGGTTTGGGGGGCGACGCTTCGGTTTGAGCTCACGGCTGAATCGAAAAAAAACCTGATTAAGATCGATGAACCCGTCGCGTTTGTGCTCTGGCATAACCGGTTGTTTTTGGCTTCCGAGATTTTTCGTCGGTATCGTCAGGGGCGCCCGGTTTATGGCCTAGTCAGCGCGAGCAAGGACGGTGCTTGGCTCGATGCATTTTTTTCATTGGTTGGCATCCGTTGCGTGCGGGGCTCCAGCAGTCGCCTAGGGCGCGAGGCGGTGACTGCGCTCGTTTCAGTGATGCGCGAGGGGAACGACATCGGCATCACTCCCGACGGACCACGCGGGCCGCGATATGATTTTAAGGCGGGTGGCCTGATCGTGGCACGTCGAGCCCATGCTTCTTTGCTGCTGATCGGGGGCGACTTTAGTTGCGCTATGCAACTCGGCACCTGGGATGGTTTTTATCTGCCGATGCCTTTTTCGCGAGTGCGTGTGGCGTGCGAACTCTTGCAAAAAGAGGAATTAACCGATCGCAGCGGAAGCGCAGAGCGGTTGAAGAAGCGCCTGCTGGAGATGAATCCAGACAAACGACAATTTCATTCTACCGCCCGCGATGAAACGAGCGGTAGCTGAGGAGCCAAACTGATCGGAGCGGTCAGCTCAGAATTTAGGCTTATGCTCGATAGAGCTGCCGGGGCGGCTGACGAAATCCTCGCCGGTCGACCAAGTCAGATCGTTTATCAGGAATTTGAATACGATCGGGGAGGTGGATTCGGCCAGTGTGATGGACCAGTTGTCGTCGGTGACGTTGTCGAGTGGAACGCCTTTTTCCCAGCTAAGGCCCGGGCCATCGCCGCGGATATAGAGGGTGTTGCCGAAGCCAACATCGATCTTGGCGGCGATCAGGGTTGAGACCACGGGGGCAGGAGCGGCTTTGATTGCAGGTGCCGTGGTGGCGGGTTTGGGTGTCACCGGAGCGGTGACGGGTTTTGCGGCAGGCATGTCCGCAGCCGTGGTGCTTTTAGCCGGTGGTTTTTTTGTCGGCTTTTCTGAAGTTTTTTTTGCCGGAACGGGCGCCGACGTCGCTGGGGTAGACGTAGTGGTCTTGGTTACTTTTTTCATTGGTTATAGATACCTCCTCGGACGATTCGCTTAACTGGACTTGACGTGTTCATCTTTTAAAAACGCATTAATCAAGCAATAGCAAATTATGGACTGGCCACGCTTGGTGGATGAGTTTTTCCGCTCATCTGGCGCGGTATGAGCAAAAGAACCGAAAATTGATGTTTACTCACTCGAGGACTTTGCTCAAAAACTTTCGTTCCCACGGGGCAGTAGCTCAGTTGATAGAGCGCGTCGTTCGCAACGACGAGGTCGCCGGTTTGATCCCGGTCTGCTCCACCATCCCGCGAGCTGACGGTATAAAAAGAAACTGCGTGAGCACCGCTTATCCATGGTAATGGCGACGGGAAAGACTCCGATGAACGGGATTTTGTTTTTAGTCGGTTAATCCGTTTGGCGCAGTGGGAGTGCGGGTCTTTTTCTTGGTACTGCGATCTCATCACTACCGCCAAACTGGAGCATTTGAGTGAAGTGAACGCGGACGCGGGGCTTGTTTGTCATGTCCTTGGTCGGACGAGGCATGGTGCCTCCTTTGTTTGTGGTTTTTGGCTTCAACACCAAACCACTTACCATGATCCGTCCTTTTGCTGAACTTTTTGGACACTACTCGACGCATGACCATGACTGCCGCCTGTCTCAACCGCCGGATGCGCAAAACCGCACGTCCGGTGTTGGGGAAGGCTCACGGGGCGCCATTCACGCGATCTCATCTGATCGGTGCTTAAAATAAACGCGGCGCACCGAGGTTGGTGCGCCGTGCCTCTATAAAATGCGAATCCGTTAGGCTTACTCCAGCTGGTAGTCTTTGTGCGCGAGGTGGTAGTCGAGGGTTAGCTTGATCGCGGTCTTGAGGTCGGTCTGGGGTGTCCAGCCGAGTTGTTTCTCGACGTTGGCGATCGAGGGCACGCGCTTGTTGATGTCCTGATAATATTTGCCGAAATACTGCTCAGAGGGAACGACGATGACCTTGGCCTGCGCGGCGTGTTCGCGGTAGTCGGGGTATTCTTTGAAGGCGTCGATGATGAGCGTGGCAAGGTTGGCGACGCTGACTTCGTTCTTCGGGTTGCCGAGGTTGAAGATCTGGCGCGAGGCGCGGCCATCTTTGTTTTCGATGATGCGCAGGAGGGCGTCGACGCCGTCGTCGATGAAGGTGAAGGAGCGCGTCTGCTGGCCGCCGTCGACGAGCTGGATTGGCTTTTTGAAAATGATATTGGAGATGAACTGGGTGAAGAGGCGCGAGCTGCCTTCCTTGGGCTCAAGGACGTCGTCGAGTTTTGGCCCTATCCAGTTGAACGGGCGGAAGAGTGTGTAGTCGATGTTGTCGCGCACGCCGTAGGCGTAGATGACGCGGTCGAGGAGCTGTTTCGAGCAGGCGTAGATCCAGCGCTGCTTGTCGATCGGTCCGTAGACGAGCGGGCTGGTGGCTTCGTCGAGCTCGCTGTCGGGGCTCATGCCGTAGACTTCGGAGGTGGACGGGAAGATGATGCGCTTTTTGTACTTCGCGCATTGGCGGACGATCGCGAGGTTGGCTTCAAAATCGAGTTCGAAGACGCGCAGCGGGTCCTTCACGTACTGCACGGGGTTGGCGATGGCGACGAGTGGGATGACGACGTCGCATTTCTTGACGTGGTACTCGATCCATTCGCGGTTGATGGTGATGTCGCCCTCGACGAACTTGAAGCGCGGGTTTTTGAGACTGCCTTCGAGTTTGTGGCTGCCGATATCCATGCCATAAACCTCCCAGTCTTTCTTTTGCAGGATCGTGTGGGTGAGCGAGCTGCCGATGAAACCGTTGGCGCCGAGGATGAGGACTTTGATGGGCATGGGTGAAAGGGAAGAGCTAAAGAGCGGGTCGGAGGAAAGGCACGAAAGAAAATGCCGGGGTGCGAGGCGTTATAGGATTTGTCCAACTCGTAATTCGGGTGCGGGGACGTTGCGCCATTCGGTTTTGGTCAGTTCGAGGGCACCGTCGGCGGTGGCGATGACGAGGGGCGTCAGCGAAAGAACTTCTCCCGGTTGGCCGTGGCGGTTTTTTGTGGCGGTGGAGTCGGGTTCGGCCCACCAGACCATCAGGCGGGCGGCAACGATGTCGGTGAACGCGCCGGGGTACGGATCGGTGACGGCGCGGATCAAGTTGAAGATCTGGCGCGTGGTTTGGGTCCAGAGGATGCGGCCGTCTTCCGGTTTGCGGCCGGTGAAAGTGGTGGCTTGGGCGTCGTCTTGCGGCGTTTCTTTGGCGGTGCCGGTGAGGAGGGCTTCGATCTGGCGGGTAAGGACGCGGCGGGCGCAGGGCATGACTTTGCGGAAGGCTTGTTCGGCGGTGTCGCGCGGGGCGATGTCCACGCTGTCTTGATCGACGACGGCGCCGGCGTCGGCGCTTTTGACCATGCGGTGGAGCGTCATGCCGAGGCGGGGTTCGCCGTGGAGGACGGCCCAGTTAATGGGGGCGCGGCCGCGGTATTTCGGGAGGAGCGAGCCGTGGATGTTCCACGCGCCGAGCGGCGGGAGCGCGAGGATTTTGGTGCCGATCATATGGCGGTAGTAGACGGACAGGATGAGGTCGGGCTTCAATGTGGCGAGGCGTTCGCGCCACTCGGGCGTGTTGACGCTGTCGGGGGTGAAGACGGGCACGCCTTTCTCGAGGGCGGCAACGGCGGGTGTCTTGAACCAGATTTTTTCGTTGGGGTTGTCCTCGTGAGTGATGAGGGCGACGACGTTGTCACCGCGTTCGAGGAGCAGTGACAAGCAGTCGTAGCCAACCTCGCTGTAACCGAAGAAGATGATGCGGGGCTTGGTGCTCATGCTTTTGCCTCCAGCATTTCTTTGACGAAATAGCGCTGGCGGGCGCGAACCACTTGATAGGTGCGGCCGACGTATTCGCCGATCAGGCCGATGCCGATCATGGCGACACTGAGGAGGAAGAAGAGAATGGCGAACAAGGTGAATACGCCAAACGTCTCGTGATCGAGGTGGAGCGCGAAGCGGCGTACGAGCAGCACGGCGACGAGGACGAGGCTGCCGAGGGAGCACAGGCCGGCGAACATCGTGAAGTACTGGAGCGGCGCGAGGGAGAAGCCGGTGATGAGGTCGAAGTTCAGGCGGATAAGTTGATACAGCGAGTAGTTCGACACGCCGGCGTGGCGTTCCTCGTGTTTGACGCCGACCTCGGTGGGGTTGCTGGCGAAGCTGTAGGCGAGGGCGGGGATGAAGGTATTGATGGCGCCACTACGGACGATGGCGTCGACGATGGGGCGCGAGTAGGCGCGGAGCATGCAGCCTTGGTCGGTCATTTCGATGTTCGTCGTCTGCTTGCGCACGAAGTTGATGAGCTTCGAGGCGTAGGTGCGGAAGAAGGAGTCCTGGCGGTTGAGGCGGGCCCCGCCGACGCAGTCATGGCCAAGATCGGTGAGAGCGAGCAGTTTTGGAATTTCCTCGGGCGGGTTTTGCAGGTCGGCGTCGAGGGTGATGATGGTGGCGCCGCGCACGCGTTCGAAGGCGGCGATGATGGCCATGTGCTGGCCGTAGTTGGCGTTGAAATCGATCACGCGGGTGACGTCGGGCCGGGCGGCGTACTGGGCCTTGAGCAGCTCGATCGAGCGGTCCTGCGAACCATCGTTGGTGAAGATGATTTCGTAGCTGCGGCCGAGTCCGTCGAGGACCGGGTAGAGGCGGGCGAAGAGCGTGGGCAGGTTTAGCTCTTCGTTATAAACGGGGATGACGACGGAGATTTGGCGGGGTGCGGCGGTTTCGGTGGACACGTTGGGAAGGATCACGCTTTGAGGTTGGCCTGCAAAATGGAAACGAGGGCGGCGACGACGCGTTCGGCATCGGCGCGGGTCATGCCGGGGAAGAGCGGCAGCGTGAGAATGTTGCGGCCGGCGTATTCGGCATGCGGGAAATCGCCGGGCTTCCAGCCGAGTTTGCGGTAGACGGCGAAGAGGTGGATGGCGGGGTAATGCACCTGGTTGCCAATGCCAGCGGCTTGGAGCTGCGTCATGACCTCGGCGCGTTTGATCGCGAGTTTTTCCTCGGGCAGCACGATCTGGAACATGTGCCAGTTGCTGTTGGCGAAATTGGCGGGCGGCAGGCCGAGACCGAGCGCGCGGGCTTTGGGCGTGTCGAAGAGTTCGAAGTAAACGCGGGCGAGTTCGCGGCGGTCGGAGTTGAAGCTTTCGAGCAGCGGCAGCTGGCCGAGGCCGACGCGGGCGGCGACATCGGTGAGGTTGAACTTACCGCCGACGACCTCGACCTCCATGCCATCGGTGCCGGAGCGGACGACGCCCTGGAGGCGGTACTGTTCGGCGAGTTTGGCTTCGCGCTCGTCGTTGAGCACGAGGCAGCCGCCCTCGATGGTGGTGATGTTTTTGTTGGGGTGAAAACTGAACGACACGAAATCGCCAAAGCTGCCGATGCGTTGGCCGTTCCACGACGCGCCGATAGACTGGGCGGCGTCCTCGATGACGCGAAGGTTGTGCTTTTTTGCGATGGCGTAGAGGCGGTCGCGGTCGACGGGCTGGCCGGCGAGGTCGACAGGCATGATGGCGCGGGTGGCGGGCGTAATGGCGGCCTCGATACGGGAGAGGTCGATGTTGCGCGTGACGGGGTCGATATCGACGAAGACGGGGCGGGCGCCGACTTCGAGGATGACGTTGCTGGTGGCGACCCAGGAGAGCGGCGTGGTGATGACCTCGTGGCCGGGGCCGATGCCGGCGATGCGCAGCGCAATCTCCATCGTGCAAGTGCCGGAGTTGAAGGCGCGCACGGGGCGTCCGCCGAAGAAGGCGGAGAGCTTGGCCTCGAACTCCTTTACCTTCGGGCCGGAGGTGATCCAGCCGGAGCGGAGGACTTCGACGACGCCGGCGATGGTTTCATCGTCGATCGTCGGGCGCGTGAAAGGCAGGAAAGGCGCGGCGGGTTGGTTCGGTGTGGTGGGCGCGGACATATCAAGGTTGGTTGCTGAAGAGGTAGTGGCGGCGGGTTTCGCGGATCAAATGATATTGAAAGGACGGAGTGGCAAAGAGGGCGTCGCAATCGCTTTTGCGCGCGACGACCCAGAGGCGGCCGGGGCCGGACCATTGGCGGAGGAATTCGGCTTCGTCGAAGAAGCGTCCGCTGGCGCGGGCGGCGGCGTCTTCCTCGATTTCGAGTTCGCCAGCGTAGTTCACCGTGTCGGCGGTGCGTTCGGCGTAGAAGACGAAGTCATGGAAAAAGTTATGGTAATGGATTACGCGGTCGCCGGGTTGCGCGTGGGTCTTGACGTAGAGCGCGAGGTCCTTGGTGCCGGGTTTTTGGAGATCGGGCGCGGCGTGGGTGAGGATGCCGTAGAAGACAAAGATCGTCGTCGCCAGGGTGGCGAGTGCAGCGCGGGCTCCGCGACGCGTGGCGAACCACGGCGTGAGAATGCCGCCAACCAGCAGCACCACCGCCATCACGCAGCCGTAGGGACGCAGGGCGAGCGCTTGGGCGGGATCTTTGATGACGTTGAGGTGCCCCAGATTGAGAACAACTGCGAACAAGCCGACTGCGAGCAGGCCGCAGGCGAAGGAGAAAACGCGAAGACCGGCGCGGAGTTTGGCCACGCCGTCACCGAGCACATCGGCCAACCAAGCGCCGATCACCATGGCGAGCGGCGGAAAAACGGGCAGGATGTAGGGGATTAGCTTTGATTGGGATTTGCTGAAGAAGAGAAAAACGAACCCGGCCCAAGTGACAAAAAACCAAGTGTCGACGTTTCGGGCGCGCGCCGTCCAGCCGCCGCGGAGTTTTGCCCGGAGCGCCGACCAGAGAAAACCGATCCAGGGGAAAAGTCCGCCAACGATGATCGGAATAAAGTACCAAATGGGTCCGGGGCGGCTGGCGACGGGCGAGGTGAATCGCAACCAGTGTTCGTAGACAAAGTAACGATGTGCCCAGGACTCGTTACGCAGCGCGGCAAGGATATGCCAGGGCGCGGCGATGAGCAGAAAAAGCAGAATACCAGTCGGCAGGTGCAGCGGGCGCAGGCGTTTCCATTGGTTGAAAATGAGCAGCCAGAGAAACATCACCGCGCCGGTGAGCAGGAAGCCGATCAGGCCTTTGGTGAGCGTGGCGAGCGCGGCGCTGACGTAGAGTCCGTAGAAAAGGAGCCGCCGCGGCAGGCCGGGTTGCTCGCGCACGCCGAGGATGAAGCAGCAGAGCGTGGCGCTCATCAGCACGCTGACGCCCATATCCAAGGTGAGGATACGGCCGAGCGTGAAATAGAGCAGCGAAGTGCCGAGTACGACGGCCGAGGCGAGTCCGGCATTGCGGCCGTAGATGCGGCGGGCGGTCGCGTAGGTGAACAAAATGCCGGCGAGGGCAAAGAGCGCGGGGATGGCGCGGGCCGTCCATTCGTTAAAGCCGAAGGTTTTTTGGGCGGCGGCGATTAACCAATAAGTGAGCGGCGGTTTTTCGAAATAGTTGACGCCATTGAGACGGGGCGTGACCCAGTCGCCGGTGGCGAGCATTTCGCGCGGGATTTCGGCGTAGCGGCCTTCGTCGGGATTGCCCAGCGGCATCGTGCCAAGTTGAAAAAAGAGCAGCAGGCCAAAGCCAACGGCGAGCAGGAACAGGTCTCGCTGCCAGCTAGACTTTTCTTCGTCGGAGGCGGGGCTGTTGGGACGTGAAGCGGGAGAGGAGGAGGTCACAGTGTTGGGCAAGGCGGAAGCGGCAGATTTGTCACGGAGTTATGTCTTCACGCCAGCTCAAACAGTTCCCTTCTTGTTACGCGTTGGTGACAGCTGCCGGAGCGGACATGAGATGGCACGAAAAAGCCCGCCAATTTCGGCGGGCTTGCGGGGCGCACAAAGCGCGAGCTTAACAGTTGAGATTTACACGACCTTGGGCAGTTCGGTGTCGAGTTCGACGGCGTGCGGGTGGTTGCGCTTGACCTTGTTAAGGCTGTTGCGCCGCTCCAGCATGCGGTCGAGTTTATCGATCATCAGCGAGACGGCCTTGTGGCACTCATCGGATGCGACGGTGGCATTGAGATCAGGACCTTGGATGGAGACATGGCCTTTAGCGATAAATCGGGTGCTGACTTCTTGTTTCGGATCACTTTCCAACTCGACTCGGATGCGAACGATGCGCTCCTCGTGTCGAAACAATCGCTCCACTTTTTCACTGACGAACGCCTTGAGTGACGGTGTGAGGTCGAGGTGAATGCCGGAGATGATTAATTCGTGTTGGTTGTTTTGTCTGTTCATGACTACGTTGTTGTTGGGTTTAACTGACAAAAATTCATGCCACTCAATGAAAGGTCTTCGCTAAGCGAAGTATTAAAGGATTTCTCTGCCGTCGTGGTGACAGGCGGATCTTCCGGAATTGGAAAATCATTCATCAAGCTGATCGAAAATCTGCGTGTGGATCTGTTCATTTGCAACCTTTCACGTCGCATTCCTGAAACAATTTCTCCTGAGCTTAAGTTGCGCCATGTCGCCTGTGATTTCAGCCAAAGTGGACAAGTCAAAACGGGCGTGGAAGCTGTTTTAAGCCTACTGAACCGCGAGGTGCCGGAGGGCCGCGTTTTGCTCATCAATAATAGTGGATACGGCTCGTATGGACCTTTTCTTGAGGCGGATCTCTGCGCGGAGCTGGGAATTTTGGAAGTAAACATCCGGGCGGTGGTCGAGATCACGGGTCTACTCCTGCCGACACTGAAAGCGCGTGGCGGTGCCATCATAAATGTGGCGTCGACAGCGGCGTTTCAGCCGACGCCGCTCATGGCCACGTACGGCGCGAGCAAGGCCTTCGTGCTGCACTGGAGTCTGGCGCTGCGCGAGGAGTTGCGGGTGAGCGGTTTGCCGGTGCTGGCGGTTTGCCCCGGACCGACGTCGACGGGCTTTGCCGCCCGTGCGGGCGTAAAGTCTGGTTCGGCACCGGGCGGCCGGGGTGTTACCCCCGATGATGTCGCCAAAATCTCCCTACAAGCGCTTGCGGCGGGCCGCGGGCTCGTCGTGTGCGGCTGGAAAAACTGTCTCGTCGCGGCGTTCGCGTCGGTGCTGCCGAAATCGTGGGCGGCCGCGTTGGCGATGCGGTTGATTGGTCGCACGCAACCGGCGGAGGTGGTGAAGTGAGTTCAACCGATTACGAACGCCCCATCGGGCCTTGGCCGCGCGCGGTGCGTCCGCAAGGCGCCGTGCGGCAGATATCGCCGGAGGAGCTGCGCTCGTGGATACTTTTTGAGGACGAGCGACTGTTCGTGTTGAACAAACCAGGCGACATCGTCTGCCATCCGTCGAAGGACGGTCCGTGGTCGAGTCTGGTGGGTGCGGCCCGCGAATATTTTGGCGGCGGGTTGATCCACTTGATTTTCCGCCTCGATCGTGAGACGAGCGGCGTGGTCGTGCTCGCGAAGGACGTACGCACCGGCCGACGTTTGCAAATGGCGGCGCAAGACCGGCGCTACGCGAAAAAATACACCGCCATTCTCCACGGTGAAATGGCCGGTGAGACACGGGTTGATCAGCCGCTGGGGCCGGACCACAGCGGGCCGGTGACGGTGAAAAACTGCGTCGTGTCGGCGGGGCAGGGGCAAAACGCGGTCACGCGCTTCATTCCGCTCGCGGTGCGCAACGGCTTCACGCTGGCCGAAGTTGTGACCGAAACTGGACGCAAGCACCAAATTCGTGCCCATGCGCAATGGCTCGGTCAATCGCTCGTCGGCGATAAAATTTACGGGCCGGATCAGCGGCTGTTTCTGGAGTTCATCGAGACAGGGTGGACGCCCGTGCTGGAGGCGAAGTTATTGTTGCCGCGTCAGGCGCTGCATTGTGAGGAGATCGATCTCACGCTGGCGGGTGAGACGCAGGTTTTTCGTGCGCCATTGCCGGCAGATCTGCGAGAGTTTGTCGCGGTGCGGATGGGGCTCGATGCTGCCGGGCGGACGTTTTGAGCACGAGGTGGTCCCTTTGGTTTGGCCTTTTCCCTCTGTGCGTCTGCCTGCATTTCCCACCCTTCGCGGTTTACGCGCCTCGCTGCGGGCACCTCTTGCACTGGCCGGAGTCACCGGGCTCATCTGGGGCAGGCACTCAATTTTGTTCAAACAAATGAGGACTGAAAAAAGCTGAAAAGGCTACACCGTTGACTTGAGTTTTACCGGGGCGATAGTGACCGTTTTCTTAGCTTGTCTGCCTTTTTCTCCACCCTCCGCCGTTGCTTTTCTCCGTTCTGGGTCCCGCTGACCTTGGCTGTGTTGGTCACCGCTATCTGGTGCCTCCAGTATGATCGATTTTCGCCTGCCAGCTGGCGTGATCCGATCGAGTACGGAGGAGATTCCTTCGAAAACATATTGCGCATTAAAGCGGTGGCCGATGGTGAGCTCCTTCCGTTTCTTCCGCAGACGGTCAGCCGTCTTGGTGCGCCTTTTGGCGCGGATTGGACCGATTATCCGGTTTCGGACAAAGTGCTATTTTTTGTCTACGGCAACATCGCGCGAGTCATGGGCGTTTACCCGACCAGCAACTTGGCGGTGATGATGGCATTCGTGACGGCTGCTTTGTCCTTTTATGGCTGCGCCCGTTTTTTGCGAGTCAGGACTGAGTGGAGCTTTTGCGGAGCGCTCTTGTTTGCGTTTACCTTTCACACGCTCATGCGCGGCTTGGGGCATCTATGGCTGTCCTATACCTACACAGTGCCATGCGCCCTGCTCACGACTTGGATGGTGACATCGCTGCGGCATCTGAGCTGGAAATCATCCGCGCTGATTTTCGGGCTGGTGACGTCAGCGATCATCGGCGTTAGCAATCCCTACAATCTTTTCTTTTATGCCCAACTTCTGACGCTGGCTATTGCCGCAGAATGGCTCGGCGAACGTCGTTCTATAAACCTGCGCTTTGGCGTGTTCTGCTTGGTGGTGGCATTTGGTTCTTGGGCGCTCTTCCAATCTGACGGCTGGTTCTATGCCAAGGGAGAAGGTGCATCGTCACTCATTTCACGAAACTATAGCGGGACAGAAGTCTATGCGCTAAAACCCATCGAGCTACTTGTACCGGCAACGAATCACCATCTTTCCTGGTTCGCCTCAATCGGCTTTCGTTATCTGCGCTGGGCATCCGTTCGCGGTGAATTTTTTTTCCCCTACTTGGGTGTGATCGGAGCGATCGGCTTCATCTGGATTTTCGTCGAGCTCATCCAGCATATTGTTCGCCGCTCGCGCAAACGTTTGCCCGCGCATGGACTGCAAATCAGCTGGATCCTGCTATTCTCAGCCGTGGGTGGCATAAACAGCCTGATGTCGCTTTGGTTCAGCCTGCATCTTTTCCGAGCAACGAATCGCTTTAGCATCTTCATCTCCGCGATCATCGGGTTTTTTCTCGTCACTCGCTTGGCGCGCTTAACCACTGGATGGCATCGCTGGGGAAGCACCTCCCTGGCACTCCTATTTGCCGCTATCGGGCTCTATGATCAGATACCCAAAAAAGCAGACCGAAGTGGAATGCATGAAACATTGAAACTGGATCAGCAACTGGGTCGTGTGCTGGAAACAAAACTCCAGCCTGCCAGCCTGATCTTCCAATTGCCCGTGGTTGATTTTCCTGAAACGCGTCCACCGAACCAATTATCCGACTACGAGCATTTCCGTCTTTATCTCGCAACCAACACGCAGCGGTTCTCATACGGAACGCTCAAGGAACGCGCACTCGCCCAGTGGCAACGTGACTACGAGGAACTGCCCGCGGACGAGCTGGCAGCTGCACTGGAAAAAGCTGGCTTCTCAGCCATTGCTATCGACCGCCGGGGTTATTCAGATCGCGGCGAAGCGCTGCTCAGTGCGCTCAAAGCTGCCGGTAAACCGCTGCTCTGGGAAAACGCCGAGAGTCCTTTTGTCATTGTAAGCCTACAATCCGCGCCGCACACCGAACCACCCATCGCCCACAAACTCACGTTTGGCCAAGGTTGGCATGCCTCTTGGGCCAATGAAAACCCGCGCTGGTCGAACGGCCCAGCGGTCTTATCCTTTTTCAATCCCCTAAAGCGGACCGTTTCCGCATCTCTACGCTTCGGCGTAAAGAGCGTGGAGCCCGGTGATTTTTCCCTCGTGCTCAATCGCACAACGATCACAACCAAAAAAATTGGCGCGGAAATCACGCCCCTCATGGTTGAAAACATTCAGCTCCGTCCCGGCTTAAACCGGTTTGACCTCGCAAGCTCAACCCATGGGCGACGCGTCTCACAAGAACGTTGGGGACTAAAATCTTTCGCCGTTCAAGATTTGGAGTTATCGCTCACTATCTCGCCACCGAATTCCTTGGGCACGGGGCCGTGAGGTCGGCCCGAAGCCGCCATTGCGCCGTGAAGCGAAATGTAACGCAGAAATTTTCCTGCGACTTTTGTGAAGCGAAGCGCTTGGCGCGCTCAGCCGAGAAGTAGCCCGAGCGCTACGCGCTTACTTGGCCTGTTGGCCAAGCATCTGCTGCACTTGCTGCACGTCCTTGTCACCGCGGCCGCTCAGGTTCGCGATGATGACCTTGTCCTTGGATAATGCTTTGGCTCGCTTCATGGCATGGGCCAGCGCGTGAGTCGATTCGAGCGCGGGAATGATGCCTTCGAGGCGTGAACAGAGCTGGAAGGCGGCGAGCACTTCGTCGTCCGTGGCATACGCGAAATCGATCCGTCCGCGCTCATGATAGAACGCGTGCTCAGGCCCTACCGCCGCATAATCGAGTCCTGCCGATACCGAGTGGGTCGGCTCAATCTGGCCCTCGGCGTCCTGAAGTAGAAACGTTTTGCAGCCCTGCAAAACGCCCAACCGGCCACCCGCAAAACGCGCCGCGTGCTCACCGCGCCTGATGCCGCGACCACCCGCTTCGACGCCCGTCATGCGAACACTCATGTCTTCAAGAAACTCGAAAAATAATCCGATGGCGTTACTGCCACCACCGACGCACGCGATGAGTTCGTCAGGCAACCGGCCTTCGCGCGCGAGGATCTGCGCCTTCGCCTCGAGCCCGATCACGCGGTGAAAATCGCGCACCATTTTCGGGTAGGGATGCGGGCCATACGCCGTGCCTAAAACATAGTGAGTGCTGCGGACGTTGGTCACCCAGTCGCGCAGCGCTTCGTTGACGGCTTCCTTCAACGTTTTCTGTCCAGCCTCGACGGCACGCACTTCCGCGCCCATCAGCCGCATGCGAAACACATTCAACGACTGCCGCTGCATGTCGACCGCGCCCATGTAGATCACGCATTCGAGGCCGAACTTCGCGCAAGCCGCCGCCGTGGCGACGCCGTGCTGACCCGCGCCAGTTTCGGCGATGATGCGCTGCTTGCCCATGCGCCGGGCGAGGAGCACCTGCGCGAGGGCGTTGTTGATTTTGTGCGCGCCGGTGTGGAGCAAATCCTCGCGTTTGAGATAAAGCTTTGCCCCGCCGCAATGGTTCGTCAGCCGCTCGGCAAAGTACAGCTCGGTGGGACGGCCCGCGAATTCCTTGAGGTGATGATGGAGCTCGGCCTGAAATTCCGGATCGGCCTTCGCCACCTCGTAGGCCGCTTCGAGCTCCTGCAGCGCGGTCATCAACGTCTCTGGTACAAAAACGCCGCCGAAGACGCCGAAGTGGCCGCTAGCATCGGGCAGTGAGAAACGGTCGATAGGAGAGGCGGAGACGTGTGACATGACGGGTGAGACTGAAGGCCCGGAGCGGCGGGAAGCAAATCGCTTTTCCGTCATCTGCGCGTGGCGCGGTGGGCGGCGGACAGCTTTCCTGCTTGCGGCGCGGCCCAACCCCAGCCTTTTTCGCTTCTTCTTTATGAGTACCACCGCCATTGCCAACGAAAACGCGATCATCAAAACCTCCTACGGCGAAATCACTCTCGCCTTCTGGCCCGAGGTCGCCCCCAAGACTGTTGAGAACTTCAAGAAACTCGCGCGCGAGGGTTTTTATGACGGCACGGCGTTTCACCGCATCATCAAAGGTTTCATGGTGCAGGGCGGTTGCCCCAACACCAAGGAAGGCGTCGGCGGCATGCCCGGCACCGGCGGTCCTGGCTACCAGATCAAGGCCGAGTTTAACGCCAAAGCCCACGTGCGCGGCGTCATCTCGATGGCCCGCTCGGCCAACCCCGACTCCGCCGGCAGCCAATTTTTCCTCTGCCACGGCGACGCCCGTTTCCTCGATAAGCAATACACTGCGTTTGGCCAACTGATCGCCGGTGACGACGTCCTCGAACGCCTCGCCACCGTCCCAACCAAGAGCAGCGGCGGCGGCGAAAAGAGCACGCCCGTCGAGCGCGTGGCGATCGAGAGCATCCGCATCGTCCCGGCCGCCTAAGGCCAGACCCGACGAAGCAAAAAAGTTTCAGCGCCGCGTCGAATCATCAGACGCAGCCCCACGGCGGACCATCTCGGTCCGCCTTTTTTATTTTTCCACTGCGGACGGAACCGCGTCCTTAGGCGGCTCGGCTGTTTCGGCAGCGACCGCAGCGGCAGCTTTTTTCTGCTCGGCGTCCTTGATGATCTTTTGGGCGATGAGTTTTACGTCAGGATAATATTCTGGCTTTGTCGCCCACGAAGAACCGCTGCCCAGCGCGCCCTCCATACTCACCGCAGGCGTACCATTTTTGCTCGGTCCTCCTGAGACTGACTCGAGCCTGAGCAACTGCGTTGCTAAATTTACCGCGACGGATTCGTTCTTCGCCCGACGCAATAACACCGCTAGCCCGGCGACCATCCGCGGACGTTTCCCAAATTTTTTTAGCTCCCCGGCGAGCTGATCGATCACGGCCTTGCGTGGCTTCGCCGCAAAAGCCTCCGTCAGCGCCAGCCAGTCCCAGGCCTCTTGATAGTTCGGTGCCAATTCCACGGCCCGATCCAGCCACGCTCGCACGTCAGCCGTCACGGCGTCCGGCAAACGGTAGTCGAGTTTCACCGCCCACAAACACTGCCGCAGTGTGTCCTGTGCGAGTCGCATGTAGATAAACGGATTATCGGCCCCTGCCTTGATCGCCGAACGCCAATAACTCTTTGCCTGTTCGGGGTCTTTACCGTACCAGGCAATAGTACCTAAGATTTCGAGCGGACGCGGCGAGGAAGGCTCACGTTCGGACAATTGCAAAAACTGGTACGCGGCATCGTCGTTTTTCTGCATGCGCCATTTTAAATTTTGCAACGCCGTGTCCCGCTCAAAGTCAGTCGCTGGACGGAATTTCAACGCGGCTGCATAGTCCACCTCCGGTGCAGGCGCAGCGAGATACTTGAAACCGCCATGCTGCATGTAGCTCTTCAGCGAATACTCCATCTCTTCGAGTGTCATGCCAAACGCCTGTTTCAGCGCCTCCTCAGACGACAATCCTTCAGACACCAAACCGACAAATCGAGTGAAACCGCCTTTGAGGTCGCGACCACTCACACTTCCCCGAGACCACAAATGAATCAACGCCCACGACTCCGCATAAAAAATACTTCTCTGATCCCCCTCGTTATACGCAGGGCTCCCATGCTTGACCGCGAAGAGTTCAGCCAAAGGCATCAACTGCTTTCGCCGCAGTAGATCAACATGCGAGGGAATGCCTTCCCCGAAGACCATGCCCGTCTTCGTTTTTTCAGCCGTGGAGTAGAACTCCGCCATCCCTTCATTAAACCACACCGGCACACGAAACCCACGCGCATGCAGCAGGCAAATGCACATACTCGTGCAAAATCAGCCGCAAGGTCCGATCAAAGTCGCCCTCGGTACTCATGCCGATTACGACCTCGTCTTCATGGCTGCTACAAATGCCACTGATCTCTTTTGGCTTTCCCTTATAGAGCGGCTTGTAGGGATTGAATGATCGGTCGCTCCGAAACAAAACCACGGTCGTGCGCGGATCGCGAAACGGCGCGCCGGGGAAAAGCTTAAGGAAACTTTCGCGAAACTCTTCCAGCCTCACCACGAGATCGCGTGCTTGCCAGTCGTGTGCGTTGCCCACGATCTCGAAGTGCTCGGTCTTCGCATAGAGCCATTGATCCGCGGCCGAGACCGGCTTCGCCGCGAGCACCGTTAATAACAACAGTGCAACCGAACTCCACCCAGTGCGCTCCCACTTTTTGAAGAATGATGAAACCATAAAATTTTTGCGCTCACTCGTGCTGGCTCCGATTTTGCGGATACACGTAAAGCGTGCTGTGGCCTGCAAAACGGGTCAAATCCGAATGTTTGTGATTCGTGGTGAAGGTGGTTTGATCGAAGTCAGCACGGGGTTGGCGGTGGCGCGGTGGGGCTCGTATTTTGCATAGAGCTGTGCGGCCATAACGCTGAGTGCCGAACCGATGGTAATGTCTAAGGTGACGCGGTGACGGTATACCTCACGACTGTGCCGAACGTCGAGGAACTCGATGAACTGGCGCAGCACGCGCCAGTGTTGGCGTAAGATTTTGAAACCTTTTCGGCGGCCATGCAGGTGAAAGTGGTGTATTGCCTGTCTACGCTCGCGCCCCATCGGCAGCGCAGGTTGAGCTCAGCAGCACCGATAAGCATTCCCCGCCAACCCGAACCACTGACGCACAGTCGTCACAGGAGTTGGCTGGGATCATGCATCGAACTTGGCCAAATAACGGCTGCTGCTTCATTCCTTCAATTCACTTCATGACCGTGAATCAGTGGTTTCTCGGATTCGCCCCGCGCCCGCTTAGGGCATGGGAAAAGGTTTGGCGCGCTGACAAAGTTGCAAAGGCAGGCCCCATGGATCGCGCACCATAACGAACCGTGTGCCATCGGGCAGCGTCGTGTCGGAGATGGCGGTCGCCCCGGCGTAAATCAGCCGAGCGCCCTCAGCGGCGGCGTCGGTCGTCACAAGTGCGAAGTGCAGCACGAGAGGCGGCTGCGTGGCATAGTCGGGAATGGGCCCGGCGGGATTGGTGTAGATTTCGAGCACGACCCGGCCGGTTTCATCGGCGAGGAAGTGCAGATACGGCACGGTTTCCGTGGAGCGAACCACCGTGAAGCCGAGGTTTTCGACGAGCCAGCGCGCCTGCGCACGGGAGTCGGGGACGTTTATGCCAAGGTGTTCAAATTTCATGGGGAAAGGGACTGCTGTGTTTTACTCGACTTGGTTGAAGGTTTTTCGATGGAGGGACTCGGGCCGTCGGTGTCGGTGTGAGGCGGCGGTTATTGGCGGCGGGCACGGCGCCCCGCCCTCCATCCGGAAAGTCATTCGATCAACGCCCCCAAGCCGGCCTCCGGGGCGTTGGTGATAGGGCCATGATCGGTGGCGACTCAGAAGTAGCCGCCGCGTTTCACGATCTCGGTGGCGGTCATGCCTTCCTTGATCCACTTCTTGAGCTGGGATTCGCCGTTGGCGATTTCCTCGGCGCGCAGGAGCACAGGCACGCAGATGTCGCGCGGCACGACAATGACGCCGTCGATGTCAGCAAAGATCAGATCGCCGGGCTGGATGAATACCTCGCCGATACGAATCTGGGTTTGCCAACCGCTGATGCGGAAGCGGCCGAGCATGCCGTTGGAATTGCGATAGCGCACCCAGAGCGGGAAGCCGAGTTCGAGCACCTTGTCCGTGTCGCGCACGCCGCCGTCGACGGCCGCGCCGCGGACTTTTTTGCGCTGCGCGGCCATGGTCATGCATTCGCCCCACTGAGTGGATTCGTCGTCATTACTGGTGTCCCAGACGACGAAGGAGTTTTCCTTAAGCGAATCGAGCATCTCGGCGCGCTGGGCCATCTCGTTTTTGAGTTCGAGATTTTTAGCACCCTTGATCGTGAAGGCGAAGCCGGCGACGCGCTGGTGATCGCGCAAGGGCATGATGCTGCTGGGCAGCGTCTGGCGCGTGAGCATGTTTTCACGCAGCACATCGTTCACCGCGGCGGTGAAGATTTTTTCGTAGCGTTCACAGATTTCGAGCTCGGGGAGCTCGAGTTTTGACTCCGGAGTCGCGACCCGGGAGGCTTTAAGTTGGTCTAACTTCATCATAGCGGACGAGGGGGGGAATTTTTCAACGAGGTTGGAAAACAAAACTACAACAAACGGCGCAAAAGACGGGCAACTGTTGGGGAAAATTACCACATCTCAGGCCGCACGTCTTTAGCAGATACTATCATTGCTTGCCTGCAATTGATTAAACCCGAACTTGAAATTTTTTAAGAGGGTCGCCTTGTTGAAGGGCTTAGGGACAAACAGTTTGAGATGTAAAACAACCTGATTACCGCTGACCGCAAAACGTTTTCTATATCACGTTTACTCCGCTTTTTAGTTCCGTAAGATTGTTTTGGCCAAAACGCCCAAAGCGGTGACGCCTTTTGGCGGCCTGAGCAGGTTCGTCTCCTTTTTGCAGCAACTGGGTTTTGGCGCGCGTGTCGCGCAAGCGATGACGTTTCCTGCGCCGACAACGCCCAACGTGATCCCTCTGGCGCATACGTTCATTGCATTTATTTTTAGGGGACAAAGAGCTTGATTGACGGGCAGGTCGAAACTCCAGTGTCCGCGATCTGCTGCACTGATGAGCACTGGCTCATGACCCAAAAGCGGACGGCTCAATTATTCGGCGTCAGCCAGGCGACGGTCTGGCGGATGACGAAGGACTGCCTGCTCCATCCAGTCGAAATCATCCCCGGCACCTGGCGCTATCCATTTCGGGAAATCGCAGCACTCACACAGCAGGGCAGGGGGCGGCACGCACACTGCCCTGCGTGAGCAGCGCGAGCGATCAGCCGCTTAGCATCCCTGACATGGAATGGCCCCCAAGGCCCGTTGCCCTGTGTGGCGGCGGGCCTTTTGTTGGCCCAGAGCCAGACTGCTGATGGTGGCCTACGGGGAAATATTTTTGCGAGTTTCATGGGGAGACGAGGCGATTTGGCTCAAATATAACTACGTCGTAAACTACGTTTGGAGTGTCAGGAAGCTCTCCGGTGTTGTCTTGGGTGTTACGCGTGGTGACGGCTCTTTCTAAATCGCGTAAGTAGATCAATAAAAAACCCCTGGAAGTGATTCCAGGGGTTTCAAATTGGGTGCAGGGGTTGGATTTGAACCAACGACCTTCAGGTTATGAGCCTGACGAGCTACCAGGCTGCTCCACCCTGCAACAGATGAGAGGGCAGACGTTGTTGAGCATTTTTCCGCTGTCAACGCCCTTTTCTAAAATATCTCCCACTTCTCGCTTGCCAGAGGAGAACACGTTCTCTGTTTTTAACCACTCAGTTAGTCTAAACCATAAACAATAAATCAGAATCACGATCGCAAGGCGGCCAACCCGGCCGACCTGTGTGTCGCTAGATACATAAGATCCTATGAACGTCACTGCTAAAGACCTCCTCGATGCCGGCGTGCACTTCGGGCACCAAACTAAACGTTGGAACCCGCGCTCAAAGCCCTACGTCTTCGACCACCGCCAAGGCATCACCATCATCGACCTCGGCAAAACCCACGAACTGCTCACCAAGGCCTACGCCTTCATCGAAGACACCGTCGCCAGCGGCGGCAACGTGCTCTTCGTCGGCACCAAACGCCAGGCGCAGGAAATCGTCCGCGAAGCGGCGACCTCCTCCAACATGCCGTACTGTGTTGACCGCTGGCTCGGCGGCACGCTGACCAATTTCGCCACCGTCAAAAAATCCATCGCGAAGTTTAAAAAGTACCAGCAGATGGAAACCAGCGGCGAGCTCGCCAAGTTCTCCTCTAAGGAAGAAGCCGCCATCAAACGTGAAATGGGCCGCATGCAGCGCAATTTTAGCGGCATTATCGAAATGGGTGATCTGCCCACCGCGATGTTTGTCGTCGACTGCAACCACGAAGCCATCGCCGTCGCCGAAGCCGCACGCGCAGGCATCCCCTGTATCGGCCTTGTTGATACCAATTCCGACCCGACCAAACTCTCCCACCCAATCCCGGGCAATGACGACGCCGTCAAATCGATCCGCATCATCGTCGAGACGATCGTGCAGGCCGTGCAGAGCGGTCTCGCCCAGCGCGAAACCCGCCGCTCAACCCGTGGCCAGGCCGACTTAAAGGCAGCGAGTGCCGCCGTCGCTGCCGCCGCTGGTGTGACCGAGATCGATCTCTCTAAGATCGAACTCCCCTCCGAAGCCGTTCCCCTCGTGGAGGGCGAAACCGAGTCTCCGCTCGTTGTCAAAAAGAAAGCGGTCGCTCGCAAGAAGGTCGCTGCTCCTAAAGAATAATTTCCCAAACGAAATTTAAATGAGCACACCTGTCACATCACAGCTGGTCAAGGAACTGCGCGAGAAAACCGGAGCCGGTTTGCTCGACTGCCAGAAAGCCCTGACCGAATCCCAGGGTAATCTGGAAGAAGCGATCACCATTCTCCGCAAGAAATCCGGCGGAAAAGTCGACAAGCTCGCCAGCCGCGCCACTAAAGAAGGACTAATCGAGAGCTATATCCACATCGGTGGTAAGGTAGGCGTCCTCCTCGAAGTGAATTGCGAGACCGACTTCGTCGCCCGCAACGAAGACTTCCGCGCCTTCTGCAAGGACCTTTGCCTACAGATCGCCGCGGCCAACCCTCTCTACGTTGCGCGCACGGAGGTTCCTGAGGCCGCCGTCAACGCCGAACGCGACGTGGCTTCCGCCCAAGTCCAAGGCAAGCCACCCGCCGCCGTGCAAAAGATCGTCGAAGGCAAACTCGACAAGTACTTCTCCACGGTGTGCCTGCTCGACCAGCCCTTCGTCAAACTGACTGAGAAAACCGTCAAAGAAGTTCTCTCGGAAAAAGTCGCGATGATCGGTGAGAATATCCAGATCCGCCGCTTCACCCGCTACCAGCTCGGCACCTGAGTAAATAGGTTTCTCCCTCAAGGCGCTTCGTCTCCGGACGAGGCGCTTTTTTGTGCCATATCCAAACCACTGGGATAAAATTAATGCGAATGCCATGTCACGGCTAGTATGCAGTAAGACGAGAAGCTTCGGGACGCTCTTAGCATTTTCCACGATGAGTTTTTCGTCACAGAGAACACAGCGCTCCGACACAGAGGGCACAGAGCTATGAAATCCGTCCTGCTTTTCTTCTGTGGACTCTATGTCTGGGCTTCGGCTTGGCTCTGTGCGTTGGTTTTGTGAGTAATCCGAAAAAAGTAGAGATATAGAGAAATAGAATACTTGGACGGTTAAATTTAAACTCGTGGGCTCTCGAAGGGGACCTGCGACGTAGGAAATTTTTCAGTGGGTTCGGTTCTCGAAGTTAATTGAGAGAAGAAGCCGATTTTAAAATGACGTCTGCACCGGTTGTGGAAGGCTTTGATCCACGCGAAGGTCAGTGGGCGGGGCGCAGCTTCCGCCGCGGCAATTGACGGCCATCAGCCAGGGCGGCGAGGACAAAGTTAGTTTTCAGGGAGCGAGAGAAAGGCCCTGCCTAGCACGCCGTTTCTGTAGGCAGATGACCACGGCAAGGTAAAGCCAGCCGGTGCGGGTGGGCAAATTAGTGACATCGGCCTGCCACACTTGATGACAGGCCGTGATGGCGTGGATCTGGGCCAGACGGTTGGGCGCGATCGTTCCGTCGTGATCGTTTTGGGTGGTTCGGAGACGGTAAGATGCGGCGTTGGCGGCCGACCACAGGCCCTCGTCACGCATCAACCTGGCGACGCGGGCCTGGCGAACCGGTTTCCCCCTGCTCACGCAGCTCGACCGTCAATCGGGGATAGCCATAACTTCTTTAACAGGAGGCTGAAGGGATTGCTCGGATGGATCTTCGGACGCAGCTGTTGGTCAAGCGGTTCGCGGGTGTGAACGGCGAGCAGGTATGGCCCAACCTCCTCGCCCCCCGCTTAGCAGGTGCCCGAGTTCGCTCGCTGGTTTTAGTTTTGGACACTCTCGCCATAAAAAATAGTACGTGATAATCCGTCACTGCTTGATCGGGTGCTCGTCGGAGTCTCTCACCACCTAATTCGTGCTACCTCCGAAGCCCTTTAAATACTGAATCGAAGCAGATTCAGCCCGTCTAATACATGAGACTTAGTCCCAGTATTGGTTAGAACTATTCCAATTCTCATGTAGCTTTAGAACTATTCCAAATCGCAGTTACTGCTTTTCATGATCGATCCAACCAAAGTTTCTCCAGAAACCCTTGCTGAACGCCTAGCTGGCAGCGGATTACGCGCCACACCGCAGCGGGAGTTGGTTTACAGCACGCTGCTTAACCAGCGCGATCATCCGACCGCCGAGGAAGTTTTTGCCCGCGCCAAGGCCGAGATGCCCACGATCTCACTCGCCACGGTTTACAACTGTCTCGAAACCCTCGTTCAGTGCCGACTCATCCGCCAGGTCAACCACGAGCGCAGCTCGTCGCGCTACTGCCCGAATCTCCGGCCGCACGCGCATTTTCACGATGATCAGACGGGCGAGATCCACGACGTCGATTTGCCCGACGCGGTCCTCGATCAGCTGAAGGCGGCGCTGCCTGAAAGTTTTCACGCCTCTGCTGTCGATATCACCTTTCTCGGCAAAATCAAAAAAGACGGCACAGCCACCTGATTCGGCCCGCACCTTGCTAGCACTTTCCAACATAATCTAAACGCACACCCGCCACACCCTTTCACACAATGAATACGCTCGAAATCAAAGACCTCCACGTCTCCATCGGTGACAAAGAAATCGTCAAGGGCCTCTCGCTGATCATCAAGACCGGCGAGGTCCACGCCATCATGGGGCCGAACGGCACCGGCAAATCCACGCTTTCTAAAGCCATTGCCGGTCATCCCGATTACACGATTACGAGCGGCGACGTCCTCATCGACGGAAAATCCATTCTCGAAATGGAGCCCGACGAACGCGCTCGCGCTGGTGTTTTCCTCGCCTTCCAGTACCCGAGCGAAATCCCCGGCGTGACCATCGCCAACTTCCTCCGCGCCGCGCAACAGGCCCGACTCGCCGAGGGCGAAGAACTCGACGCCACCGCCTATTATAAGCGCCTATATTCAAAAATGGATATGCTGAAGATCGACCGGAAGTTCACTTCCCGTTCGGTCAACGAAGGTTTCTCCGGCGGCGAAAAGAAGCGCTGTGAAATCCTCCAGATGGCGATGCTCGAACCCATTTTCTCGCTCATGGACGAAACCGATTCCGGCCTCGACATCGACGCTCTCCGCATCGTCGCCGACGGCGTCAACGCCCAGCGCGGCGAGAAACTCGGCGTCCTCCTGATCACGCACTATCAGCGTCTCCTCGACTACATCGTGCCTGATTTCGTCCACGTCATGTGGGACGGCCGCATCGTCAAGAGCGGCGACAAATCCCTCGCCCTCGAACTCGAGGCCCGCGGCTACGATTGGGTCAAGCAGGAGCTCGCCGCCGCCAGCGCCTGAGCTGCCCTCGCGCGTCTCGCTCTCACGAACCTTAACCTCTCACGCCCATGACACCGCTCACCGAAATAGAAGCCGTCGCGACCGACCCGGTCGTTGAAAATCCCTCTGTTGGCATTGATCAGACCGCTGGCAATTTCTCCTACGACGTTGCCTACGAGTTCGACGCCGGTTCAGGCCTTTCCGAGAAAACCGTCGAGTACATCTCCTCTGTCAAAAAAGAGGCGCCGTGGATTCTGGAGTTCCGCAAGAAAGCTTTGAAAACCTTCGAGTCCATGCCGCTGCCCACGCACTGGGCGACGAAGGATTTGGAGAATATCGATTTCAACAAGATCCGCTATTACCTCTCACAGGGCCAAAAGCCGAAGCGCACCTGGGAAGAGGTTCCCGACGACATCAAAAAGACCTTCGAACGCCTCGGCATTCCCGAGCAGGAGCGTAAGTTCCTCGCCGGCGTCGAGGCCCAGTTCGACAGCGAGGCCGCGTATTCAAACATCAAAGACATCGTCGCCAAGCAGGGTGTCATCTTCTGCAACTCCACCGAGGCGTTGCGCGAACATCCTGAAATCTTCCGCAAATGGTTCGGCAAGGTCATCCCGACCAGCGACAACAAGTTCTCCGCGCTCAACAGCGCCGTCTTCTCTGGCGGTTCCTTCATCTACGTGCCGCCCGGCGTGAAGGTCGCCCAGCCGCTCCAGGCCTACTTCCGCATCAATGCCGAAAACTTCGGGCAGTTCGAGCGTACCCTCATCATCGTCGATGAAGGCGCCGAGGTCACTTACATGGAAGGTTGCACCGCGCCGAAATTCTCCACCGCCACCTTGCACAGCGCCGTGGTCGAACTCGTCGCGCTCAAGGGCGCAAAAATCCAGTACATCACCGTCCAGAACTGGGCTTCCAACGTCTACAATCTTGTCACTAAACGTGGACTCGCGATGGAGGAAGCCGAGATCAAGTGGATCGATTGCAACATCGGCAGCCGCCTCACGATGAAGTACCCGGGCGTCATCCTCAAAGGCCGCAAGGCCCGCGGTGAAGTTATCTCCATCGCCCTCGCCAACGACGGCCAGCACCAAGATACCGGCGCGAAGATGATTCACGCCGCCGACGAAACCACTTCTACCATCGTCGCCAAGTCCATCTCCGTCGGCCAGGGACGCTCCACCTACCGCGGCGTTGTTCACATCCCGAAACACTTGAAAGGTTGCAAAAACAACACCGAGTGCGACGCCCTCCTGATCAACACCAACAGCCGAACCGACACCTATCCGGCCATCACCGTGCGCGGCGATCAGCACGCCGTGCAGCACGAGGCCAGCGTCTCGAAGGTCAGCGAAGAGCAGATCTTCTACATGCAGCAGCGCGGCCTCACTGAAGGGCAGGCGATGAGCCTCTCCGTCAACGGCTTCATCAACGACCTCGCGCGCCAGTTCCCGATGGAATACTCGGTCGAACTCAAGCGCCTCATCGACCTCGAAATGGAAGGCTCGGTCGGCTAAAACAAACACGAACCGTTACACAGAGGGCACAAGAGAAAACACTGAGGCCACAGAGTAAAATACAATAGTTTTCTATCGTTTTTTCTCCGTGATCTCTGTGCCGCCTCTTCCGATCTCTGTGTAACACATCTTCATCCTGACATGTCCGCATCTACTCTTTCTTCCGCCAAGTCCCTCACCGGCTCCTTCACCGCCGAAGCCTTTGCCGCGCACCTCGCCAGCCTTGGCTCACAGCCTGCTTGGTGGCTTGAGCGCAAGCGCGCCGCCTACGAGAAATTCGCCGCGCTGCCGCTCCCGTCGCGCACCAACGAATCCTGGCGCTTCAGCAATATCGGCACGCTCACGCTCGACGGCTTCCACGTCGCCATCGTCGCCCGCGCCACTCCTGCGACGCCCTTCGGCGCACCCGCGCTTTCCTTCATCAACAACCGCCTCGCCACCCGCGTCGCGCTCGCGCCCGAACTCGCTGCCAAGGGCGTGATCGTCGCCACGCTCGCTGAAGCCACGGTGAAACACGCCGACTTGCTCAAGGCCCACTTCATGGCCCAGCCGCAAAAGCTCGGCTCGGAAAAATTCGCCTCATTGCACACCGCGTTTGTCGGTGACGGTGCGTTTATCTACATCCCGCGCGGAGTCGAATTGGCCGAACCGATTGTCATCGGCCACGCTGCTTCCGGCGCCGGAAACGCCGTATTCCCGCACACCCTCGTGGTCGCCGAGGAAAACTCCAAGGTCACTGTCGTCGATCACTTCGTCTCAACCGACGCGACTGCGCATTTCGCCTGCGGTGCGAACGATCTGTACGCCGCTCACGGCGCGCAGCTCACCTACGTCGCCGCGCAGGATTGGAGCACGACCACGCTCTCGTTTCAGTTCAACTCTACGGTCGTCCGCCGCGACGCTCGCGTGCAGTCGTTCAACCTTCACCTCGGCGCGCGTCAGGCCCGCCACGAATCGCTCTCGCAGCTCCATGCTCCCGGTGCGTTTTCAGAAATGCTCGCGCTCACCATCGCCGAGGCCGCGCAGGAGTTTGACCAGCGCACGCTTCAGATTCACCAGGCCGCCAACACCAAGTCCGACCTGCTCTATAAAAACGCGCTCAACGACACCTCGCGCACCATTTTCTCCGGCCTCATCATCGTCGATCCTGACGCGCAGAAAACCGACGCCTACCAGAGCAACCGCAACCTTATGCTGAGCGAAGAAGCCGAGGCCAATTCGCTGCCCGGCCTTGAGATTCAGGCCAACGACGTGCGTTGCACCCACGGAGCCACCACGTCGCGCGTCGATCCGGAGCAGCTCTACTATTTGCAGTCCCGCGGCATCCCGCCGAAGGCCGCCCGCCAGCTGCTCGTGTTTGGTTTCTTCGAGGAAGTGCTCAACCGCCTCGAAAACGAACCGTTGCACGAAGCACTTCGTCGCTTGATCCAGACGAAGCTTCATCAGTAATTGTCGACCGCCAAGCCGATCCACATGAGCAACACCAAAGAACGCATTCTCTCCCGCGACGTCGAAGCCGTACAGATTCCCTCCGGCGACAAGATCAAGCTCGCCGCCGGCCAAAAGGTTTTCATCACCCAAACACTCGGTGGCAGTTACACCGTGATGACCGACACGAGCCTCGTGCGTATCGACGGCAAGAATGCCGATGCGCTGGGCGAAACAGTTGTCGCCGCCAACATCGCCGCGAGCACGCAGCCTAACGGCGCGCCGGATTCCGCCGCGGTGTGGGATCAGTTGAAGAAAGTTTTCGATCCGGAAATTCCGGTGAATATCGTCGATCTCGGCCTTGTTTACTCGATGGACGTAGTCGATCTGCCCGAAAGCCAAGGTTTCAAAATCGACGTCGCTATGACGCTGACCGCGCCCGGCTGCGGCATGGGACCGGCGATTGCCGAAGATGCGAAGAATAAAATCCTCCTCGTGCCCGGCGTGACGAGTGCGGAAGTCCGCATCACTTGGGAACCAGCCTGGAACCAGCAGATGATCTCCGAAGAAGGAAAAATGCAGCTCGGCCTGATCTGAGCACGCGTTCATTCTTCGTAGAGAAAAACGTGTTGAGTCGATCGGACACAAAAAAGCCCGCGCCATTTACGGCGCGGGCTTTTTGCAGAAACAGACGTACCTTACGTCTATAATTTTTAGCGTTTGGCGAAACGGCGGCGAAGCATCGCGCCGAAAAGGAGCACGCCAGCACCGATCAGGCCATAGGTCGAGGGCTCGGGAACTGCGGTGGTCGGGCCGGGCTGCACGATCACGCTGCCGAAACCGTCGAGGTAGGTGTAGCCCGCATGGCCACCGTAGGGGCAGTCAGCGGCGAGCAGAGAGAGCGTGAAGGTGTCGCCCGTGTAGGCCGAGACATCCAAGTTCTGAACCTGCCAATCGGTGTAATACCAGTTGCCAGCAGTGTGGAAGATCGCGCCGTTGTCGAACGAGTTGTAGGTTACACTGTAAAGGGTGAGCCCTTTCGTGTCGTTCGTCAGTTTCAGCGTGAAGTTATCGGAATCGGTTGAACCGTGGGAATCTTCCAGCACCGCCGCCCAGGCAAAGTAGATGCTGCTGTCGGTGTAGTTGACGACCGTCTGCTTGATCGCGGAGATCGAGTTGTTGTTATTCGAGTCGTTCACGCGCACCGAGTAGTTGCCGGAGTAAACGCGATTGAGCGCGGCGCCGACAATCGGATCTGCACCGGGCGTTACGATCGCGCTGGCGTCGTAAGCGGCACTGTAGTTAGGGCCGCCAGAGAAGTAATTGGCGGGATTAATCGGATTTTCTCCGGCCCAGTAGCCGGAGCCACGGGTCCAGCCGTTGAAGTTGCCGTCTTCGAAACCACCATTGACGAACTGCGCGGAAGCAGAGCTTCCCGCCGCGAGAAAGCCCACGAGCGCGAGCGCTAGCAGGCCGGATGTTTTGAGGCTGAATTGTTTCATAGGTGTATGATTCTACGAAACACATTCTAGCATTTGAATCTACCGTTGTTCAGAGAGGTTTGCCTCTGGCGCGTGCAAGGCTTTGCCGAAAATAAGTGTAAGGGGTATCCCTAATGATTATGGGGGCGTGAAGAAAGCCTTATGGCGAGGCGGGTACATCTGTCTTCGTTTCGTTTTCCGATTGTCTGCGTAGATGGCTTTTAGCGTGGGATTTAATAAAACCGTGGCCGCGTCAGTCTTGCGAAATAGTATTGGGTTGGGCGAGGCGTCTCTGCGAGCCGATGCAAGCCGCGGCTCACCGGGGACGGTTAGCCCTACCTCTAACGTCTACGACATGAGTGAAACGGCTCAGTGCGCCAGACGCGCGCGTGTTTCACAAAATGTATTTTCTCGAGTTGTGATTTGCCTCTGTTTCCTGATTCGGTTCAGACGGGGCGGAAGTCGATCAGGCGTTTGAATCGGTCGACTTTGTCCACCACGACCGGAATGCGGGCGTTGAGGGCGAAAGTTTTTTTGCTGCGTCGGCCGACCAGCATCGTGCCCGCGCCATTGAGCTGGTATTGGTCGTCGACGAGAGAGTTTGCGGAGATAAAACCAAAGGTCATCGACTCGACCAGTTCGACGAAGAAGCCGTTGGCGCGCACGTCGGTGATGACGGCTTCGAAGCGGGTTTTGGTCTTCTTGGCGAGTTCGCGCTCGAAGAATTCGAGCAGCTTGATCTTCACGCTCTCGCGCTCGGCCTCGGTGCTGTTGACCTCGGTGAGGCTCAGGTGTTCGCCGAGCGAATCCATGCGGGCGGCGGAGTAACCAAAGGTGTAGCCGGAGGGCGCGGGATAACCGCCGTGCTTGATCAGGTAGAAATCGAACACGCGGTGGACGACGAGATCGGAGTAGCGACGAATTGGAGACGTGAAGTGGGTGTAGTCTTTTTTATTGAGGCCGTAGTGGCCGTCGGGCGTGCCGCGATAGCAGGCCTTGCGCAGACTGCGCAGGAGCTGGGTGCGCAGCGTGTAGCCTTGCGGGTGGCGGTCGAGCGTGTCGATGAGTTTGACCACCTCGGCGCGCACGGTGAGGTCGCCGACTTCGATGCCGAAACTGCCGAGCAGTTGGCGGTATTCGTTGAGTCGTTCTTTGTCGGGTTCGTCATGGACGCGGTAGAGCGAGGGTAGGCGGTTCGTGCGTGTAAGGCGGGCGACGGCCTCGTTGGCGGAGAGCATGAACTCCTCGATGAGCTGGTGACTCTCGTCGTTGACGATCTTTTCGAGGCGGTCGGCATAGCCCTGTTCGTCAACGAAGACCTTGGTCTCAGGCATGTCGAGGTCGAGGCTGCCGTGGGCCATGCGGTCTTTGCGGAGTTTGCTGGCGATGGACCAAAGCTTGCGTACCCAGCTTTGCAGGTCGATCAATTCAATATCGGTAAGCGAGTTGAGAGCGCGGCCGGTGGAGCCGGTTTGGTGTTTGGGCGGAAGTGGGAGGGCGCGGATTTTTTGGAGGCTGTTTTCGAAGAGCAGTGCGTAGGCCTGGCGGTAGGTGAGGCGTTTGCGGCTGCGGATGACGGTGTTGCCGTAGGTGGTTTCCTTGAGGCGGCTCTTTTTGTCGAAGACGAGGAAGACGGCTTTGCAGAGGCGGTCCTGCGCTTCGACAAGCGAGCAGAGGCCGTTGGAAAGTTTTTCGGGCAGCATCGGCACGACGGTGCCGACGAGGTAGGTGGAGTTGCCACGGCGCTGGGCCTCGGTGTCGAGCGCGGTGCCAGTTTTGACGTAGGAGCTGACGTCGGCGATATGGATGCCGATGCGCACGTCGCCGCCTGCGAGGGGTTCGAGGGAAAGGGCGTCGTCGAAATCCTTGGCGTCGTCGGGGTCGATGGTGAACGTCGGCACTTCGCGGTAATCGAGACGGCCGAGGAGTTCGCCGGGACGGACGTGGTCGGGTAGGGAGGCGGCCTCGCGCTCGACGGCGACGGGGAAGGAAGTGTCGAGATTGTACTTGTGGTAGATACCGGCGAGTTCGGCTCGGGGCTCGAAAGTTTTGCCGAGGCGTTCGGTGATTTCGCCGGTGAGGGGTTTGTGGCGCGTAGTCCACTCGGCGAGGGTGACGACGACCTTGTCGCCGACGGTAGGCGTGGGGTTTAACTGGCCGTGCGCGGGATCGGTTACGGTGATTTCGTGGAAGTAGCGCGGGTCGTCGGGGCGCACATAATAACTGCTGCGGATGCGTTGAAGCGTGCCGACAACGGTGTCGCGGGCGCGGGCGATGACTCGGGTGACGCGGCCGGTCTGCTCGGTGCCGCGTCCGTCGCGGCGGCGTTGGAGCGCGGCGTAGGTGGTGATGGCGACGCGGTCGCCGTGGAGGGCGACGCCGGTGTCTTCGGGCGAAAGCTGGATCGGGTCGAGGCTTTCGCCGCGTTCGACGTCGGGCTGAAAATAGGCGGAGCCGCCGGCGCGAAATTGGATGCGGCCGACAAGTTCGTCCTGCTCGGCGGGGAGGGCGACGCGGTCGCCTTTGACGAGGCGCAGTTCCGCCTTCGCGAGCAGCAGGCGCACTTCATGGGCGAGTGATTTCTTGTCTTTTTTTTGCAGGCCGAGTTGGCGCGCGAGGTCGAGTTCGCTGGCGGGTGCGTAACCAGTTTGATGAAGGAGAGCCAGGAGGCGTTCGCGGAGTTTCATGGCTTAGCAGTGTAGTTGGCCGGTTGAGACACGGCGTGTGCTTTGGGATTGGAATAAGGGAACTTAGTTGCCTACCGTGGTGCGATGAAAATCGTCCATGTTGCGAGTGAACTGTTTCCCTACATCAAGACCGGTGGTCTGGCCGACGCGGTCGGTGCGCTGGGGAGCACGCTGGCGGATCGCGGTCACGATGTGACGATTTTCGTGCCCGGTTATCGGGCGCTGTTGGAGCATAAACTCACTGCCGGGGCCGAGCGCCTGATGAAGCTCAAAATCGAGATGGGCGACGACTTTATCACGGGTGAAGTGCGGATGTTTTCACCGAAGCCAAATCTCAAAATCTACATCATCTGCCGCGAGGAATACTTCGACCGCAAGGGTATCTACGGCACGCTGGAACGCGATTTTGAGGACAACCACGCCCGCTATATTTTCTTCTGCAAGGGCGTGGTCGAGACGCTGCAATTGGACAACATTCGCGCCGACATCGTCCACTCGCATGACTGGCAGGGCGCCATGCTCCCGGTGTTGCTCCGCCACGCGGAACAACGTCACGGCACCACGCTCGCGCTCAAGACCGTCTTCACGATTCACAACATCGCTTTCCAAGGCGTGTACCCGATGCGGTCGTTTTATCGCACAAATCTCCCTGCCGAAATTAAGAGCATCGACGGTCTCGAATACTACGGCCAGATGAGTTTCATGAAGGCCGGCATCCTCTTTGCCGACCGCGTGACAACGGTGAGCCCGCGCTACGCGCAGGAAATCCAGACGCCCCAGTTTGGCTGCGGGCTCGACGGCGTGATCTCCACGCGCGCCGAGGACATCGTCGGATTGATCAACGGCCTCGACACCGCCGTGTGGAATCCCGCCACGGACCCACTTCTGCCCGCGCGCTACTCGGCCACCGACATGTCGGGGAAAGCTGCCTGTCGCTCCGAACTGCTCACCCGTTGCGGTTTCAACCCCGACTCGAAAGCGCCGATCTTTGGCATGATCTGCCGCTTGACCGAACAGAAGGGCGTCGACCTCGTTTTGGCGAACCTCGAGTTCTTCCTAAAGCAGGACTGCCACCTCGTGATCCTCGGAGCGGGTAATCAGCGCTTGGAAAAAGCCCTGCGCGACCTGGCCGCTGCCGCGCCTGCGAAAATATGTCTTATGGTGCGTCTGGACGAAGCCATGAGTCACCTCGTCGAGGCGGGCAGCGATTTCTTCCTCATGCCCTCGCTCTTCGAACCGTGCGGCCTGAACCAAATGTATTCGCAGGCTTACGGCACCGTGCCGCTCGTCAGCCGCGTGGGTGGTCTCTACGACACCGTGATCGACGCGGGCAGCAATCCCTCTTCGGGCACCGGCATCACTTTTCCGCCGACCATCCACGGACTCGCTCAGGGGCTGGATCGAGCGATGCGACTCTTTGCCGACAAGGCCGCCTACGCCGCCGTGCAAGCCCACGGCATGGCGCGCGACTTCAGTTGGAAAAACGCCGCCGTGGCCTACGAACGCCTCTACGAAGAGTCGCTGTAAGTGGGCTCCCTTCTCGGCGCACTCGATTTTGTGGCGCCGTGATGTCGGTGCCGGTTGGATACGGTGGGCTAGTATTATGTATCTCAGAATTTTTCGGATTAGTTACAGAGCCAAACCGGAGCCCAGACACAGAGTCCACAGAGGAAAAGCAGAACTGATTCATGGCTTTGTTCCCTCTGTGTCGGAGCTCTGTGTTCTCTGTGACAAAAAAATCATCGAGGGAAAGGATAAGGCGTCCCGAAACTTCTAGTGTTACTGCATACTAGGCGGTCGTGCGGCGTTAGAGACTGCGCGCCTTCAAGAGCTCGACGATGCGTTGGTACTCCGGGTTCTCGGCCGCGGCCTGCTCCAGCACTTGCAGCGCCTCCGGGTACTTGAGTGAAAACGCCTTCAACTCTTCTTCGATGCTGGCGGGCGCGTAGGTGAGCGCCTGGCCGGATTGCGAGAGGCGGATGAGTTCGTGGAAATGAAACGTGAACTTATTCAGGCGCACATTTGAGCACACCTTCACCGCTTTCAGGAGATCGCGGAATTGGCCCTTCTTGCCGGACAACGCGGCGATGTCGTCGGAGGTAAACTCGATTTCAACCACGATTTTTTTTCGCACGCTCAGCTCGCCAATCGAGACCGTCGTGGCGAGATCGTCGCCATCATAAATCCACGCGTTCGCCGCGGCCGTTTCGCTATAGGGCAGCTCCTTGCCGTTCACCCGAACCAGCTTGGCCGGAAACGAACAGGGGAAACGCAGTTCGTAACCGCGTTCGCGCGCCATGCCGGGGAAAGAGCCCTTCACCGGATTGATCGTGAGTTTCAACACGCGGCCGTTTTTCTCAAAGTGAAACGTCGTCTTGGCAAAGGCTCCCTGTTTGAAGTGGTTGTTGTTGCCTTCGTCCTCGTAGAGTTCGCCCGCGCCCGCGTTGCCAGGATACACCGAGAGGATCAGAGGATTCAGCTTTTTCTCGTCGACGCGCTGCATCGGCGGCTGCATCGGCACGATCGCCCCAGAACGGACAAAGACCGGCACTTCGTCTAACGTGTACGGGCGCTTCACCTCGCGGTTGCCCTCGAGGATCGTGCCGGTCGCGAGTTCGTACCATTGGCCTTCGGGCAGCCAGATTTTCTGCGACACGAAGAGCTGGTCGCTGGGCGTCGGTTCGGTTACCGGTGACACGAGCAGGTCGTTGCCAAATAGGTACTGGTTCTTGAAGGCGTAGGCGTTCTCCTCCTTCGGGTAGTCGTAGTAAAGCGGATGGCAGAGCGACACGCCCGTTTCGTAGGATTGGTGCGCCTGCGTGTAGATGTAGGGAATGAGCGAATACCGGAGTAGGTACGCCTCGCGCATCGCCTTGAAATTCTCCAGCGGGTAGGCCCAGATGCGGCGCTCGATGGTCGGATCCTTGGTGGAATGCGTGCGCATGATCGGGCTGAAAGCGCCCCATTGAATCCAGCGCGTGTAGAGCTCCGGATCGCGAATGCCGCCGAAATGTCCGCCGATATCGTGACTCCAGTAACCGAAGCCGACATTTGCCGCCGTCATCGTGAAATACGGCTGATACGCGAGCGAGGCCCAGGTGATGATCGTGTCACCGGAGAATCCGATCTGGTAGCGGTGATTTCCCAAACCACCCCACCGATGGAAAATCAGCGGACGCACGCGGTTCTCCCGCTCCATGTCGCTGTAGTGAACGTAATTCAAATAGAACGTGGGATTCACGCCTTCGATCTTGGTCTCGCCCCACTGCTGCCAGTCGAGCCACCAAAAATCTATCCCTGCGCGTTCTAGGGGGTGCAGCACGATGTTCAGGTAATTCGTGGCGAATTTTTTGTCGGTGATGTCGAAGGGAATGTATTGTTTCGTCGCCGGATCCACGCCCATGGCCTCGGCCATCTCCGGATATTTCTCCTCGTGTGGCTGCACGCCGGACGCAGGGTGGATATTCAGGCAGGTCATCAGTTTTTTCTCATTCGTCCACTGGATGAAGCGATCGGGGTTGGGGAAATAGAGCTTGTTCCACGTGTAGCCCGTCCAACCTATGACCTGGTTCGCCTGGTCATGGCGCAACGTTCCTTCCTGGGTGAACCACTCCTTTTTGTCGACGAGGTGCCAGTCCATATCGATGACGAACACGTCGAGCGGCACTTGGTGCGTTTCAAATTCGCCGACCAGCTCGCGCAGCTCCTTGTCACTGTATTCCCAATACCGCGACCACCAGGAGCCGAACGCGAATTTCGGCGGCAACGCGATATGACCGGCCACCTGCGTATAATCGGCCAACGCCTTTTTGTAGTCGTTGCCGTAGCCAAAAAAGTACCAGTCCTGCTGCTGCGCTTTCGGCGGACGCGGCATCACCCACGGCCAATCTGAATGATCGAAAAGCGGACGCTGACTGTCGTCGATCAGCACCCAACCGTCGCGCGAGATCAGACCATCTTCCAGCTGCAGCGGGACTTTTTCTTTGCCGTGATTTTTGTTGATAATCGTGCCATCGGCCTGGTCGAGCGTGCGTGTCGTGCCGAGCAGATTGCCGGTGTTGGTTTGACCCGGTTTCCAAGTGACCGTTTTGCCATCCGCAGAAACCGCGATGCTCAGATTCGCCTCGGAAAACGGCGCGTCGGAGGAGCGGTAGTTCAACGTCAGCTTTTCGGTTTTAAGCACGAGTGTATCGCCCGTGATTTCCTTGGTGAAAGCCGGCACGGGCAGCTTGCGGTTCACAAACGTCAGCGACGCGTCATCGATGAATTTTCCATCGGGCGCCCATTCGAGACGGATCACGCCTGGCGTCAGTACCGTGAAGCGGGCCTTGCTGGAGACGACGATCGCCGCGGGTGCGGCCACAGGGTTGTAATTTTGAGCGGAGACGAATGCCGCGCACAGTAGGCCGAGGAAGAACGAAATGATTTTTTTCATGGGAAAGAAAGAAAGCCGCCCCAGCCGCATAGAGCTCGAAGTCGACGTTTCACAGTCGCTGCGCGGCCCCGTATTTCAAGCCAAGCGATGGCGCCCACCGCCGCAAATAGCAACAATCTCGCCGGACACTTGACGCCGCTCAAGGCGCACGCCGCGCCGCCCTGCTAACGTAGTGCTTTTTCCAACACATACCTACCATCATGAGCAGCATGTTTTGTTATCAGTGCGAACAGACCTCCCAACTCAGCGGATGCACCTCCTTCGGCGTCTGCGGCAAAGACCCGGAAACGGCCGCTCTCCAAGATTTGCTCCTACACGCCAGCCGCGGCATCTCCGCCTACGCCCACCGCGCCCGCCAGCTCGGTGCGAGCGACGTCACCGTCGACCGCTTTGTGCGCAAGGCCCTCTTCACCACCGTCACCAACGTCAACTTTGACCCGCAACGCATGCAGGAGCTGCTCGTCGAGGCGGGCGACACGCTCTCCCATGCCCGCGCCCTCTACCTGCGCGCCGCCGCCGCCCGCGATCAGATACCCGAACCACTCAATGGAGCCACTTGCTGGCGCCCCGCGCTGCACACCCGCGACTCCATCCGCGATGGCGAAAAACAAAGTCTGGAAAACCGCTTAAAAAAACTCCCGGCCGACAGCGGAAGTCTTCAGGAAATCCTCACCTACGGCATCAAAGGCTGCGCCGCCTACGCCCACCATGCCGCCGTGCTCGGCCGCGAGGAAGAATCGTTTTTCGCCTTCATGCACGAAGCGCTCGCCGCACTTGAAGCCAACCTCGCCGACGCGTCCGCCCTGCTCGCGCTCTGCCTGCGCTGCGGCGAAGTTAACTTCCAAGTCATGGCCCTGCTCGACGAAGCGCACCGCCAGACCTATGGCAGCCCGCAGCCCACCGCCGTCCGCATCGAACCACGCAAGGGCAAGGCCATCCTCGTCTCCGGCCACGACCTCAAAGACCTCGAAGAACTGCTCAAACAAACTGTCGGCACCGGCATCGCCATCTACACCCACGGCGAAATGCTACCCGCCCACGGTTACCCACAACTCAATAAATACCCGCACCTCGCCGGCAACTACGGCGGTGCCTGGCAGGACCAACGCACGGAATTCGCCGACTTTCCCGGCGCGATTCTGATGACCACCAACTGCATTCAAAAGCCCAAGGAAGACTACGCTGGCCGCCTCTTCACCAGCGGCGTCGTCGCCTGGCCCGACATCACACACATTGCCAATCACGACTATGCGCCCGTGATCGCTGCCGCCCTCGCCGCCCCCGGCTTCACCGCCGACGGCCCCGACACCACCATCCTCGTCGGCTTTGCCCACGAAGCCATCCTCTCACACGCCGCCACCATCGTCTCCGCCGTGCAGACCGGCGCGCTCAAACACTTCTTCGTCATCGGCGGCTGCGATGGCGCCCGCTTCGGCCGCAACTACTACACCGACTTCGCCACCAGCGTCCCCGCCGATTGCGTCGTGCTCACCCTCGGCTGCGGCAAATACCGCTTCAATAAACAACAATTCGGCGACATCGGCGGCATCCCCCGCTTGCTTGACTGCGGCCAGTGCAACGACGCCTACTCCGCGATCAAAGTCGCCCTCACGCTCGCCGACGCCTTTAAATGCGGCGTCAACGACCTGCCGCTTTCGCTCATCATTTCCTGGTACGAGCAAAAAGCCGTGGCCGTACTCCTCACGCTGCTCCACCTCGGCGTTAAAAACGTGCGGCTCGGACCGGCGCTCCCTGCCTTCATTAGTCCCGGTGTGATGGATATCCTCGCCAAAGAATTCGGCCTCCGTGGCATCACCACTGCGACGAAAGATCTGGCCGACTGCCTCGCGAAAAACGAAGCCACTGAACGGGCCGACCAAGCGCTGATTTGAGCCAGAGAGGGAGGGAGTGCAGAACATTTTTTCACGGAAAAAACATTTTTGCGAAACAGACGCTTGACTTGGCTTTCTCCGATTCTAGCGTCCGCCTCCTTTCCCGTTCTACGGGGTGGTAGCTCAGCTGGTTAGAGCGTCTGCCTGTCACGCAGAAGGTCGCGGGTTCGAGTCCCGTCCATCCCGCCAGTTTAAGAAACGCCGGTCTCTCACGAGGCCGGCGTTTTTTGTTTTTTAACCACCGAGATAGCGCGGAATTCATGCACTGTTCAATTCGGCGGAGTTCGGGGCGGCCCAGCCACACGTTGCACACCTACTGGATCTTGACGTTGCGCCTGTGCCTAGACGTGCAGATGCCTCCGGGTAATGCGAGCGCGGCCAGTTACGGTTTGAATGGGATATGGGCACTCATCGATCAATGGCCCAAGGAGCGGCGACCTCATGTCGTGCGCGGTGATTGTGCGTAGGGCCACGAAGCGTGTTGGCTCGCAGCCGAAGCTTGCAGCTTGGGCTATCTGTTCAAGGTGCGGCGCAAAGGGGCCGCGAGATGATCGGGATGATCGAGTACACGGGGCAGACGCGCAGGCAGGACGGCGGGCTAGGGCAGGCAGGACGTGGAGGCAACAGCTGCAGCGAACCGGCTGGAGCCGGGCGCGACGCGTGGTGGTTGTGCGTTGCCGCTTGTGCGAGGCCCGCCGCGTGTGGGCCAAGCCGGGAGACGGGGCCGCATTGCAAGCGCACCTGCTGCGGTGGCTGAGCGCCCGCGCACTGACGTTGAATGAAGAAAAGACGCGGCGAGTGGAACAACGCGGGACTCATCGTTTTGTTTTCTTGGCTTTGCCGTCTCATGGCGGCAAGGACGGGCGCGCAAACGCTGGTACCCGCATGTCAAACCCAGTGCAAAGAGCCAACGTTAACTTCGGGACAAAGTGCGAACCGTCTTAAATGTACGCACTCGCAATCAGCCCGCGGTGACGGTGATCAGACAGGTCAACCCAATCACCCGCGACTGGGCGCATGCGTTTCATTACGGCAACTGCACCCACGCGCCGTTTGAGTTCTGCCATAATGATCGGCTGCACGGACAATATCACCTGTGAAACTGGCCACTGAAAGCGCCCTATCGCTCATGATAACGCTAACACCAATCCGACGAGGGACACGCGGTAAGCCGTATGCGGGAAAACCGCCTGCACGGTTTGCTGAGGGTGCGACCGCTGTCACCAGCGGCCGTGTCCCTCTCTCTCCTACTCAACGGTGTCCAGAATTCCGATTATTTCGAAACCGCCAAGCCACGGGAAAAGAGCACAGAGACGGAATGAGGCGACACAGAGGTCACTGAGGCCAGAGGGTGATCGGACGTGGTTCGGTAAGAAGGAGAAATTTAGAAAGGAACCGCAGATGGACGCGGATAAACGCAGCGAGAACGTTTTAATAAATACCGTAGCCGTTTTTTTGCGGCCGGCGTTTTGAGTAGGCAGCGAGCTTGCTCGCGCTTGGGCCGAAGTGCGCCCGCGAGCGGGCGGCCTACACCGCTACAGTTTTATTTAGAACGCAGCTAAAAGGCATGAGTGGCTTGCCTGGTTCTGCGTGCATCGTGGTTTCAGAGGTGAACCCTTTCTGGATTTTGGACAACCATGAGGCCGCCTTGCCTGTATTTATATCGGAACTTTGGATACCGATGATCCTCCTTATCCGCTACCCACAGTAAAACCGTGAAGTCGCGGACTTTATTCCCCGAGCGTGGACTCATCGAGGAAGATCCATTTCACCACGTCGATATGGTGGTTGTTCAGCGCGGCAGAGTATTCTTTTTTCTTCACGAGGCTGGCGGGAGAATTCATCACCATTTGAATTTTTTCGGTGGGGATGTGATGGCGCAGCAGGAGCATCGAGGCTTCGTAGTCGCGGCTGTCGTAGCCGACGCCGAGTTTGTGGTAGGCGTCATCGCTGGAGCAGGCTTCGGCGTCTTCGGTCATCATGCGGTCGGTGGCGTAGGCGCCAAAGCCCGCGCCGCGGCCGTCGTAGTAGAGCAGCATCACGGCGCCGACGCCGTAGGTGACGATGTGTTTGACGGATTTCTTGAACTTATCGCGGTTGTCGACGCTGCAGAGTGGGAAGCGGTTGAAGAGCGATTCGCTGTGCAGGCGCACGACGGGAATGTCGGTGGTCTGCGGGTGGCCGTGGGTGAGCACGACGAATTCCTGGCTGGTGACGATGTCGTAGTAAACGTGAACGCGGAACCAGTAGGGCGTGGTGAGCAGATCGACGATGGGGTCGTGCGGGTTTTCGCGTTTGAAGTGGTTGAGGTTGTCGGGGTCGATTTTGACGAAGTGGCGGTGGTTGCGGATCAGCTGACTGCCGCGCACGAGCGGCGTCGGACCGGTCATGTAGTGGCTGAGGGTCTTGGCCTGAAAGAGGGTTTTGAACTGCTCGTCGGAGAGCAGGATTTCGTTGTCGACGGGTTTCATCGGCAGGAAATAGCTGGCGGAGTAGATGAAGCGGCGGGCACCCGGGACGACGTGGGGTTTGAAGGGAATGACTGGTTCGGGCGGCAGGGCGCGTTTGACGCTGGTTTCGCCGGGGTGTTTCAGGATGTGGCCGCCGGCGGCTTTCGAGGTGAGGTAGGCGAGATTGAAGGGCGAGGGTTCGAATTCGAGCGTTTCGGTGCGCGCGATGGAGAGGCCTTGGGCGCGGAGGGCTTCGACCTTGTCGGGATTGTTGGTGAGGAGGACGAAGGGGGCGTGGATGCCGAGGAGGTAACAGATCTGCGAGATGTTGTCGTAGTTGCGGTGGTCTTTTTTGAGGCCCATCTCAGCGTAGGCTTGGAAGGTGGAAATCTGGTCGAGCGAGGCCTGGACGAGCATGCGGTCGCGGGCCTTGCCGACGTAGCCGACGCCGCGGCCTTCCTGCAAAAGATAAAAGAGGATGCCGTTGCCCTTTTCGGCGATGACCTTGAAGGCTCCTTCGAGCTGCTGGCTGCAATCGCAATCGCAGCCGCGGAGGGTCTCGCTCGTCACGCAGGAGGAGTGCAGGCGGGTGTAGAGTTCCTTCGAGTTGACGATATCTCCGTAGGTGAGGGCGATGATGTAGTGCTTGTCGATGATGTCCTGGAAAATGTAGGCGTGGAACGCGCCGAAGCGCGTGGCGAGCGAGCAGTTGGCGATAGAGAGTGTTTGGCCGTGGAGCGGGCGTTCGTCGCGGGAAACGGGCGCGAGGACGCTGCCGCTGGCGTGCTGAAATTCGCGGATGAGCGCCGAGAAGTCGGGCGCGGAATCGGGTTGCGCGGCGGCGCTGGGATCGAAGCGGTGGATTTTACTCATGCGTGCGCGGCGCGAGGTGACCGCGGGAGGAACATGTGCAGGATTTCTCAAAAGAAAACAACGGCGTTTGCTGGGCGAGTCGGCGCGGGTGCAAACTTTCCGGTCGAATCGCGATGGCGGCTGTGTCAAGGTTGCGGCTGCCATGCGCATCATCGACGCCCACGTGCATCTTTATCCACCTGAGATCAACCGCGACCCGTCGGCGTGGGCGGCCGCGCAGGGTGAGCGTCACTGGGGCACGCTTTGCACGCGAGTGCGCAAGAATGGACGGCCGGTGCAGGCGTTTCCGAGTGCAGCGGAATTGCTGCGCGACATGGACGCGGCGGGGATCGAGCGCGCGGTGTTGTTGGGTTGGTATTGGGAGAAGCACGACACCTGTGTGCGGCAAAATCGTTTTTTTGCGGATTGTCGGCGGGCGCATCCGGACCGGTTAACGGCGTTTGCCGTATTTCATCCGGCCGCTGGTTCGGTGCCGGTGCTGGAGGAAATCCGCCGGTCGGCGGGCGAAGGTTTTGCCGGGCTGGGGGAGTTGTCACCGCATTCGCAAGGTGTGTCCGTGGACGACCGCGTGTGGCGCGAAGCACTGGCGCTCGCGGGGGAACTGCGCCTGCCGGTTAACCTGCATGTGACCGAGTTGCAGGGGAAAAGCTATCCGGGCAAGGTGGAGACGCCGCTGGGCGATTTTGTGCGCATGGCGCGCGAATTCCCGGAGACGAATTTTATCTTAGCTCACTGGGGGGCGCGGCTGCCAATCGATCCGGCGCTGGGTGCGGCGGCGAGGGCGTGCGGAAATCTTTACTATGATTCTGCGGCGTCGCCGCTACTTTATGAGCAGCGGGTTTTTCGCGAGATGATCGATGCGGCTGGTCCAGGGCGCGTGCTTTATGGTTCGGATTACCCGTTGGACCTGTATCCGCGGCAGCCTGACATGGCGTCGATCGGGGCGTTGGCAATTGAGACGCGGGCCTCGGGCTTGGTTGAAACTGAACGGGATGCCTTACTGTCGGGCAACGCGGCGCGCTTGCTGCGAATTTAGCGCCGGTTAGTGGTTCGTTTTAGCGTGGTGTAGGTCACGTAGGTACGCGGCCACGGAGGGCAGGCGGTTACTGACTTTTGAGTGCCCACGGGATGACGGGGCTCTGGTTTGAGTTGACCACGATCTGCAGCCCGGAGGTGAGGCCCGAAGGTAATTTGAAGGGAATCGTCAGCACGGGCAGGCCGCCGAGACTAGCGGGCGCATTTAGCGCGAGTAGGCGGTCGCGATTGGTTTGAGTGCAGTCGTTATTGCGCAGGGCGGCAAAGGGTGTCGCGGGCAAGATTAAGAAATCGTAGGACTGGAAAAACTCGGCCCAGAGTAGCTTGATGGCGGCGTGGCGGGTGTGCGCCTCGTCCAGCTGTGCGGCGGTCCATTGGCGGCCGCGGTTGAGGCGTTCCCAAACGACGGGGCCGTAAAGTGCGCGGTGCGTGTCGAGCCAGGCGGCGTGGATCTTGGCGGCCTCCGAACTTTGGAGCACAGCGTAGGTTTCGGCTGCGAGGGCGAAGCCATGGCGCAGGTGTTCGGCCAGGCCCCTTTCGGCGGCAGGAGCGTAAGCTGTCGCGGCTTGGCGCAAGGCGATGGCCACGTCGATGTCGGCGGGTTGGCCAAGTGCGTCGAAATCGAGAAAACAGCCGCGGGGTTCGTGTTCGGGGTTGGTGGCACACAGCAGAAAGCGATGGAGGAAGTGCATGTCCTGTGCGTCGCGCGTGAACCAGCCGGCCGTGTCAAAACTAGGCGCTAGGGGGAAGGCGTCGTCCATCCATGCGTGCTGGGTGGCGGTACGCAGGCCATATAATCCGCAGAACGCCGCTGGCACGCGGATGGAGCCGCCGGTGTCGGTGCCGATCGCCATTGGCACAATGCCTGCCGCTACTAATACGGCCGAGCCGCTGCTGGAGCCGCCGCTGGTGCGGTCGGGAAACTGTGGGTGCACGCAGTCGCCGTAATGCGGGTTTTCGCCTGTTAGCCCGTAGGCGAATTCGTAGAGGTGCGTCTTGGCCGCGAGCACGGCGCCGACGCCGCGCAGCACGTGCGGGAGTTTGCCGTCGCGGTCTTTTTTGGGCAGCAGGCCGTCGGGGAATTTTGAACCCGCTTGCAGGCTGAGCGGTGGAACTTGAAAAACGTCCTTAAGGGCATAGGGCACGCCTGCCAGCGGGGCGAGGGTACCGGCGACACGAGCGAACTGGGCCTTGAGGTCAGCCTCCGTCTGAGTCCACGCGAGGGCGGCCTGTTGTTGTGATTGAGGCAATTGCTCACGCATCCGCCGGGTGAGCTCTCTGGCTGCGCCCGCTGGATCTTTTGCGCTAAAGGTCTGCCATTCCGGCAGGCTGAGCACCGCTGGTATTTTGGCCATATCGCCGGAAATGCTGGGAACGTATGGTGAAATCGCAATCTTAGGTTTGTGAAAAATGTGATAGAGGGCTTTACGCGAGGTCCCTATCAGCAGAATAAATGTCGCCTATGAATCCTGAAGCAAAACTCGCCGAACTTGGTTTGGAATTGCCCGAGGTTGCCGCCGTTGCGGGCAACTATCTGCCCTCGGTGCGCACTGGTAACCTGCTGTACTGCGCTGGCACGATCAGCGCGATCAATGGACGTCTCACACACACTGGCCAAGTCGGCGGGGCGCAGACGGTGCAGACGGGATATGAATCGGCGAAGGTGTGTGCGCTCAACACGCTGGCTAACATCAAGGCTGCGCTAGGCTCGCTCGACCAGGTTGAGCGTTTTGTCTATGTTGGAGGGTTCGTTAATGCCGTGAGTGGTTTTGCCGACAGCCCGGCGGTGATCAATGGCGCGAGTGATCTTTTTGTCGCGGTTTTCGGCGACGCCGGCAAACATGCCCGCGCGGCGGTGGCGGTTTCTGGGCTGCCCAAAGATTCTACGGTGGAGGTGCAGGTGGTGGTGGAAGTGAAGGCCTAAACGACGTTCTGTGATTTTCGGGAGAAAAGTCCTTGCGCTGCGTCGCGGCAAAAGTATGCCTTTTCACTCTGTTCCGGAGAGATGGCTGAGTGGTCGATAGCGGCGCTTTGCTAAAGCGTTATAGGTGTAAAAGCCTATCGGGGGTTCGAATCCCCCTCTCTCCGCCAGTTTTTAGCCCCTCTTCACGAGGGGCTTTTTTCTGTGCGCCCAGCAGGGCCGCACCTGCTTAATATGAAATGAGCGAAAGCGAATCTTGCCGGGACGATGCAGTTGAAAACGGCCCCTCCTTCAGCTCCTGATTTGGGTTTTTGCTGGATTATTCCAGCTGAGCGAATTGCGGGTGCGATTCGATGAGGCGCGCGAATGAGGGCTTGGCCTCATCTGTTAAACCGGCCGGGAATTTGGAGCTGCTGCGGTTCCAGCGCTTCAGCCAGTCGGCACCGAGGAGGCGTGGCGCGGACGGATGCCGGGTGGCGCTTTCGGCGCGGGTGAAGGCGACGGTGGTGCTGGCTTTCGGTCCGGTGCCGAGGCCTTCGCCGACATAAAAGCCGCTGCTAAGCAAAGCCACGCGCACGGCCGTCGCTGCGGAGTAGGTGTAGAGTTCGGCGGGTTTCACCGCGCAGTGACGGGCGATGCGCGCAAACACCTCGGGCGTCCAAAGCCCCGTGTCGGTCTTGGCGGAAAACGGATCGTAGAAAATCAGGTCGGGCGCGGCGGACGTTTCCAGGTGCGCGAGAAAATCTCCGGTGTGCAGTTCCCAACGCATGAGCCCCGAGGCGTGCGTCCAGCTTCCGTCGGCGAGGAGGGCGTGCGGCGCGCCGTGGCGGAGGTGCGGGAAATGTGAGGCGTGTCGGCAGGCGAGTGTGAGTGGATCGAGATCGCATTCGAAGCTGACGAGGCGGAGCGGCCGCAGCGCCGTGGGCCCGTGGGCGGCGAGGGTGCGTTCGAAGCAGTGGAGCGCGGCCATGGCGTTGGAGGCGGCGCCGAGGCCGACGTCCCAGATCACGAGTTCGGCGGCGTCGGAGCTCGCACCGGCTTCTGTCGCGGGCGTGGCGAGTAGGCGGTTGGCGAGGGCGGATTGTTCGATATAGAGGCGGTTGGCTTCTTCGCTTGGCGCGGAGACGGAGTGCATGACTTCGCCTGAGCTAAGTTGGCGGATGCTGGAAAAACCCTGCGGCGACGAAACCACTTCGTAATCGCCAAGACGCGGGGCGCGGGCCGGGCCGCGGGTTTTCTTGGGATGCGTGCAGGGGTTGTCCTCGTCGTTGCGCATCAGGTCGGGGCGTTTGCGCTCGTAGTAGGCGAGGAAGTCGCCGCGCAGGATGCTCTCGCGCATTTCGCGCATGAGGCGGTGGTAAAAGGTGATGTTGTGCGTCGCGAGGAGTTGCCAGGCGAGCATCTCGTCGGCTTTGACGAGGTGGTGGAGGTAGCCGCGCGGGTGATGGCGGCAGGTGTGGCAATCACACTGCGCGTCGAGCGGCTCGTCTTGAAATTTATAAACCGTGCGCCGGAAATGCATGCGCCCGTGCGAGGTGAAGGCGGTGCCGCGTTGGGCCAGTTGCGAGGGGATGATGCAGTCGAACATGTCGACGCCGCGGTGCACGGCTTCGAGGATGTCGATCGGAGTGCCGACGCCCATGAGGTAGCGGGGCAGGTGAGTGGGCAGGTGGTCGGTGGCGAGATCGGTGAACCGGTAGCGTTCCTCGTGGGTTTCACCGACGGCGAGGCCGCCGATGGCGAGACCGTCGAAGGGCAGCTGGCGGAGGAAGGCGGCGCTTTGTTTGCGCAGCTCGGGGTGACAGGCGCCTTGCACGATGCCGAAGAGCGCTTGCGGGGAATCGCCGCGGGCGCGCAGTGAGCGTTCGGCCCAGCGGTGCGTGAGGTGCATCGCGGCCTCGGCTTGTTCGTAGGGCGCGGTCGACGGGATGCACTGGTCGAGCACCATCATGATGTCGCTGCCGATGGCCTTTTGCATCTCGATGCTGGTTTCGGGCGAGAGCAGGTGCAGCGCGCCGTCGACGTAGCTTTTGAAACGTGCGCCTTCCTCGTTCATCGCGCGGTCGCCGGGCAGGGAGAAAATCTGAAAGCCGCCGGAATCGGTGAGCACCGGGCCGTCCCAGTTCATGAAACGGTGAATACCGCCAAACGCGCGAAATACCTCCGGGCCAGGGCGGAGCAGCAGGTGGTAGGTGTTGGCGAGGAGCACGCTGGAGCCGTTGGTCTTGAGCGTCTCGACGGTTTGTCCCTTGACGGTGGCTTGGGTGCCGACGGGCATGAAGACGGGCGTTTTGACCTCGCCATGCAGCGTGGTGAACGTGGCCGCGCGCGCCTTGGAACCGGGAGCGGTGTTTTCGAGAGTGAAGTTGAGACGGGACATGTGGCGTGGCGTCGAGGCCGGGCGTGGGAGCACGGCGAAAGAACGCGTCGAGCAGGCTGTTAAACGCGGAGAGAGGGGCCAAGGGAAACCAATTCCACGGGTGGGCGCGTTGAAATCGTTTGCCGGTGATGCTATCGTCGGGCCTCTTTTTGCCTATGCGACTCACCATCCCAATTCATGAAAAGTTCGACGATGCCGATGCCTGGGCCGCCGCCCATCGGCGTGTGGGTTATGGTGCTGCGTATTGTTATCTGAACCCTGATATCGCCGACAGCGTGGCCAATGATTACGTCGCGGCGGCACGTCGTCATGATGTGGTGATCGCGGAGGTCGGCGCGTGGTCGAATCCGCTCGATACCGATCCGGTTAAGGCCGCGGAGGCGCTCGAAAAATGCCGGTTGCAATTGGATCTGGCCGAGCGGGTCGGCGCGCTTTGCTGCGTGAATATCGCAGGCTCGTGCAGTCCGAGCAAGTGGGACGGCCCGCATGCGGATAATTTTCTACCGGCTACCTTTGATCGCATTGTTGAAACCGTGCGCTCGGTGATTGACGCGGTGAAGCCGCGCCGGACGTTTTACACCTTGGAGACGATGCCCTGGATATTTCCGTCGTCGCCGGATGAATACCTCACGCTGATCCGGGCGATCGACCGCCCGGCCTTCGGCGTCCACCTCGATCCGGTCAACATGATCAACTGCCCGGAGCGCGCCCAGCAGAGCGGCGCGTTTCTGCGCGAGTGTTTCGCCAAACTCGGGCCGTACATCAAGAGCTGCCACGCGAAGGACATCGTGCTGCGCGACGGCTTCATGGTGCATCTCGACGAATGCCGTCCCGGCACCGGCGTGCTCGATTACGCGACGTTTTTGCGCGAGGCCAACAAGCTCGATCCCGATCTGCCGATCTGCCTCGAACACTTGTCCGATAACGAATATCCGATCGCGGCGGAGCATCTGCGCAGCGTCGCGGCGGCGAATGGCCTGACGTTTCGCTGACTCGAGACGGCGACGCCGCGCCGCTGAAACGGAGATTGTCGCGGCGGCGCGTGGCCGCAGAGTAGGGCGCACTTGCCGCCGATGACACCGATTCCCGAACTACTCGCTCCCGCTGGAGACTGGAAAAATCTCTCCGCCGCCATCGCGGCCGGAGCGGATGCCGTGTACTTCGGTGTGCGCGGCTTCAACATGCGCGCCGGGGCGAAGAATTTCTCCGCGGGCGAACTGCCGAAGATCGCGGCGTATTGTCACGAGCGAAAGGTTCGGGCGTATCTTACGTTGAACGTCGTCGTCTTCGAACGCGAACTCGCGCGACTGGAACGCCTGCTGTTGGCGGCGAAGGCGGCGGGCGTCGATGGCGTGATCGGCTCGGATTTTGCCGTGCTCGCCGCGGCGGCGCGGGCCGGTCTGACAGTGCACGCGTCGACGCAGATGTCGGTTGCAAACTCGGCGGCGGTGGCGTTTTTGCACGGACTCGGTGTGCGGCGCTTTGTGTTGGCGCGGGAATGTTCGCTCGACGACATCCGCCGGATCAAGGCGGCGCTGCGCCAGGCACTCGGCAAAAAAGCAGCGGAGGTTTCGATCGAGGCGTTTGCCCATGGGGCGATGTGCGTGTCGGTCAGCGGTCGCTGTTTCCTCTCCAATTTTGAAACCGGCAAATCCGCCAACCGTGGAGCTTGTTCACAACCTTGCAGGCGCGAGTACCGCATCGTGGAAACGCGCGAAGGGCAGGAGTGGACGCTCGGACAGGATTATATTCTGAGCCCGAAGGATCTTTGCACGCTGCCGTTTATCGAGAAGCTGATCGCGACTGGCGTAGATTCGTTGAAAATCGAAGGGCGTATCCGAGGTCCTGAATACGTTTCGACCGTGGTGGGCGCGTACCGGCGCGCGCTGGATTTTTATGCGGCCAATCGCGGCAAGCGCGACTGGCTGACGCGGTTTGGTGTGTTGAAGCAGGAGCTGCTCGCGAACGTTGAGCAGGTTTACAACCGCGGATTTTCGTCCGGCTTTTATGCGGGAAAACCGGTCGGCCGATGGAACGGCAAACCGCAAAACGCCTCGTCGATGAAGAAACGTTTTGTCGGTGTCGTGGTGAACTTTTTCAAGAAATTATCGGTCGCGGAAATTGCGGTGCAAGACGCGCCTTTTGCTCTTGGCGACGAGTTATTCATCGAAGGCAATACCACCGGTTTTTTGCGGCAGAAAGTGACGTCGCTCCAGATCGACGCGCAGCCGGTCAGCGAAGCACTGTCAGGAAAACAAGTCGCGCTCCGCGTCGATCAGCCGGTGCGCCGCGGCGACAAACTCTACGTCATGCGCCCGGCCCGGACGGCGGCGAAATGAAGAAGGCGCGCTCGGTCACGCAGCCAAATTCAACGGAAACCCTGTTTTCCGCGCGGAAGCGCCTGTCTCCTCTCTGCCAATGTAAAAAACCGCCGTCCCTTGCGGGGGGCGGCGGTATCTGTGTCGGGCGGGTGGCCCGTGTTGGGCGGTCTTGCGACTGCTTTAAAAGAGTAGAGCGTGTCTGTCTGTCGGAAACCTTGTGCTGCTGATGTTGCAACGTCAAATGACGAACGCTTTTGGGCGCGAATTATTAGGGTATTGTTTGGTTCGTTCGCGCGAAGGGAATCTTATCTCAGTGCCGCTTGTAATCGCCGCGACTGAAATACTTTTCTAGCCAGACATAGGCGCAGATGAAGAAGTAGCGGCTGCCCATTTCCTTGATCTTGAGCTTGGCCATGCCGTGCTTGCGGTTTTGCCACGAGATCGGCGTTAAGGTCCACGTGTACCCGCGCACGATGGCCTTGAGCGGGAGCGGCGAGGAGGAATTCGTTGGTTTCTGGCGGTTAGGAAGTCACCTCTTCTTGGGTCGATCTTCTTGCTCCATTTCCCAAAGAAAAGGCTTCTTTCCGTGCGTGGTTATTCTTCCGCGCGATTCCAGTGAAGGGTGCCGTGGCGAAGGAAGGGTTGATCGATGACGGCGAGTTTCGGATGCACAGCAATGCATCCCAAGGGATCGTGCAAGTGCCTCAATTGCGCCAAGTTCTTCATTGATGACGCCTGCAATTGCGGCCGGCAAAACGATTGCCCCGCGCCGGTGCGGCGGCCTGGGGCCTGTATCTGGTCCTGGTGAGCGTGGGCGACGCCCAAGGCCTCAGCTACTACGCCGACCGCACGCTGGGCCGGCTGCTCTCCATCGCGCCCGAAGAACTGGCCGCCGCGCGCGCCCAGCTGCTCTCCGCGGGCGTACTCGCCTACGAGCCGCCGCTGTATCAAGTCCTCGGATTGGAGGTGGCACCATGATCGACTACGACACCTTCTGCCGCTTGAAACAACTCCGCGTGCAGGGCCGCACCCCGCCCCAGATCGCCCACGAGCTGGACCTGCATATCCAGACCGTACGGCTGTGGCTCGCGCGCGAACGCTTCACGCGCAGCGCCGCCGCTGAGCGCCCGCGCCCGAGCAAGCTGGACGCCCACAAGCGCGCCCTGAGCTTCTTTGTCTTGGTCCTGGCGCACAGCCGCTGGCTGTACGTCGAGTTTACCCTGGGCCAATCCTAGGAATGGTGGCTCTCCTGCCACCCGCGCGCCTTCGAGGCGCTGGGCGGGGTGCCCCGCGAAGCCTGGGTGGACAACTGCAAGACCGCCGTGCTCGCACACCGCCCCGGCACCACCCCTCTTTAACCCGAACGCCGAAGTAGCCGAGTGATTTCATGAGGAAATGGAGCGGGGTAGATCAGGGAATGGGTTCGGCGAAGGTGCCAGTGATCGGGG
>Ga0209181_10000594_pt1 | contig 67070 bp, 65 predicted proteins | sample MAT05_FD_187208 | JGI IMG/M metagenome (GOLD analysis project Ga0209181, IMG submission 187208) | Freshwater microbial communities from Lake Fryxell liftoff mats and glacier meltwater in Antarctica - MAT-05 (SPAdes) (version 2) | ecosystem: Environmental > Aquatic > Freshwater > Ice > Liftoff... | reverse complement strand
CGGCAGCCCGGCCGGATCGGGCGCAGCCTGGTCTTCACGGGTGTAGAGCCACTTGGCCTTGATCCCGTCTTCGAGTTCGGTGACCGGCTCGACTCCGGGATCGCCCTTGCTCGCCTGTTCGCGCCACTGGTCCAGGGAGACCGGCGGGAACCCGGCGGCGAGGGGGTCACTCATGGCTGGAAAAGGGCGGGGACATCGGCCCTTCAGCGTATCTGGCATCGCCTGTGCGATGCCGCGATCCCGTCCCGGTGGGACACTGCCGCCGGGCCGGCCACTTTATGCTGGCGGGGTTGGCACCGACGAATTCAAATCCGGGGCGCAAGCCGGGACCGTCGCGACCGGTCGACCTGCCCCAGGATCGCTACCGGCTGAATCAGCTGCGCAAGAGCCGCCTGCTGAGAATCGGCGACAACCCGTTCCTTGCGATTGCCCAGCGCTTCCTGCTGGCGACCGGCCTCGTTCTGCTGGTCACCCTGATCACCTACTTCGGCCGCGATGGCTACACCGATTCCCAGGGCGATCTGCCGCTGACCTTCATCGACTCGCTCTACTACGCGACGGTCAGCATCACCACCACCGGTTACGGGGACATCGTGCCGGCGACCCAGGAAGCACGGCTGATCACAACTCTCGTGGTCACCCCGATCAGGGTGGTCTTCCTGGTCCTGCTGGTAGGGACTACGCTTCAGGTCTTGACAGACAAATCCCGCTTCAATATCCGCCGACGCAACTGGCAGAAGGAACTGGTCGACCACACGGTCATCTGCGGTTTCGGGATCAAGGGGCAGTCGGCCCTCAGGTACCTCAGGAATCACGACCCGGGCTACCGCGCGGTTGCGATCGACGAGTCCGAAGAAGCCCTCGCCACCGCCAACGCCGAAGGTGCCGGAGGAGTCCTGGGTTCGTCGCTGGAATCCGAGATCCTCAAGGCCGCCGGGATCGAGTCGGCAGCCAGGGTGATCGTCGCCCTCGAATCGGACGAGGACTCGGTTGTCACGATCATCCGTGTCAAGGAGCTGAATCCGGACGTGAAGGTGGTCGCTTCCTGTCGCGAACAGAAGAACGAGGTACTGCTGACCGCCTCGGGCGCCGACGAGGTGATCGTCTCCTCAAGCTCGGCCGGGCGCATCCTCGGCATGGCCGCCGAGGCGCCCGACGCCGCCCGCATCGTCAACGACCTGCTGACCTTCGGCGACGGACTCGACATCAACGAGCGCCTGGTCACCCGGGCCGGCGAGAGCCTCGAAGTCAAGCCTGGACAGACCGCGATCGCCGTGGTACGGCCGCAGTCGGACGGCGCAGGCGATGGCCGCCGCACCGGTCCTTCAGGTCAGGACGAAAACAGTGACGACGCGACGGACCAACTGGTGCTGAGACCGGGCGCGCCGGGCTGCGAACCACTCCAGCCGGGCGACCGGGTGGTATTCATCGACTCGAATACGGGCACAAACGGCCGACCGGCACCCACCGTCGCCTGAGGTTTCCCGCGGGTCAGTCGGTGAGTTCGACCGACTCGATGACCTGGGGCTCAAGCGGCAGGTCGCGGCCGTCGGTCGCGGTGTTCTCGATCGCATCGACGTTGTCCAGGCCGTCGGTGATCGTGCCGAAGACGGTGTGCTTGCCGTCAAGCCAGTCGGCTGCCGGCGTAGTCACGATGAAGAACTGGGATCCGTTGGTGTTCGGTCCGGCGTTGGCCATCGCCAGCGCGCCGCGCACGACCTTGTTCTTGTTGAACTCGTCTTCGAAGGTGTAGCCCGGGCCACCGGTGCCGGTGCCCTCGGGGCAGCCGCCCTGGATCATGAAACCCTTGATCACCCGGTGGAAGGCGAGGCCGTCGTAGAAGCCGTCGGCGGCGAGCTTGCGGAAGTTTTCGACCGTCTTCGGTGCGTCCTCGTCAAAGAACTCGACCGTGATCGGTCCGGCGGTGGTGTTGAGCGTTGCTTTTGACATGGCGAAGACCCTACCCGCTTGAAGCCGCCACCCCGGGATCAGAGACCGAGATGGCGCACTCCGTCTTCGCGGAAGCCGATGTGGTGGCCCAGCTCGTGCCGGACGGTACGCTCGACCTGAGAGGCCAGCAGCCGACGGTCGTGGCCGAAGTCGCGCGTCAGGGTGTCGCGGTAAATCACGATCCGGTCCTCCCACATGTCCATTGACATGCCGTCGCCGTAGTACATGCCGTAGGCATGGTGCTCCTGGCCGAGGTCGGATACAACGACCGCGACCTGGTCGATCACCTCCCGGAACTGCTTCGGCAGATTGTCGATCGCGTCAGCGATCATCTGTTCGAACTCGGCTTCCGTGACAGGCTGGCTCATCGACACATTCTGACAGGCGGTCAGAAGCCACCGATTCTTTCGAGGCGGCAGCCACTCCGGGTGAACGGCCTACCGGACTCCTTCATCTGCGAACGATCTTGCAGGCGGACTCGGTCGCCGGGGCCGAAGAAAGGCCCTGCCTATGCTGCTCTTACCGCAACCGGACCCGCTCGGGCCGGTTGTTTCTTTTATGCCGACGATTCGAACCCGCCACCTGACCCCCTGCGTCCTCGCATGGATTGCGCTCGTCGCTTTCCTCGGCCTGACCGCCAGGGCGGACGCCGCCGCGCCACTCAAACCGCCGGGCAAGCAGGTGTTCTTCGGGGTCACCGATACCGGCGACACCGAAGGCTTCCGCTCCTTCGCGTCGGCGGTCGGAAAGCGGCCCGCGGTCATCCAGACCTTCCATCCGTGGGGCAATACGCTCTCCCAGGCCCTGCCCCGTTGGCGCACGCTTCGCGCCCGGCCGATGCTTCACATCACCACCAAGGCCGACGACGGGACCGAGCTGATCACGCCCCGGAAGATCGCTCTGGGCATCGGCGACGACTACCTGCTGAGACTGAACCTGGTGCTCGGCAGACAGAACACGCCGACCTACATCCGGCCGATGGGCGAGCCGAACCGATGTCTCAACCCCTACGCCGGGGTCGACTGTAGCGGCAATGTCAGGGGAGGCGATTACGCCTTCAAGTGGTACCGCTCGGCATTCCGGCGGATCGCCGTGATCGTGCGGGGTGGTGCGAAGCGAGGCTGGATAAACGCACGGCTGAAGCGGATCGGGCTGCCCAAGGTCCAGAAGCGCACGCGCAACCCGCTGCCGCTCAAGCTGAAGTCCGCGCCTGTTTCGATTGTCTGGAGCCCGCTGCCTTCCGGCTCGCCGATCGTCAAGGCCAACTACCCGGCGAGCTACTGGCCCGGGCGCGACTACGTCGACTGGGTCGCCACCGACTTCTACTCGCGCTACAGCAACTGGGATCACCTCGATCGCTTCTACGCCGAGTGGGCGGTGAAGAAGCGACTGCCGATGGCCCTGACGGAGTGGGGCCTGTGGGGAGAGGACAGCCCCGCCTTCGTCAACCGTATTTTCCGCTTCGTCCGCGCCCATAAACGGACGCGCATGCTGGTCTACTACCAGGACTTCGGCAGCTCGAACGAGTTCCGAATCCAGAACTTCCCACGATCGCTGGCGACCCTCAAGAACCGCCTCAGCCGCAGCGTCTTCCCCCGCTTCGCCCCACGCTTCCCACGGGTTCCCGGGCAGGGCAAGAACGGGCGCGGTGGCGGAGTGACTCCCCCGCGCCGGTAGCCGGGGCGGTTCAGCGGAAGGCGGCGATGCCGGTCAGCGCCATGCCGACCGAGAGCGTGTGAATTTCGTCGGTTCCTTCGTAGGTGAGGACCGACTCCAGGTTGTTGGCGTGGCGCAGCACCGGGTACTCCAGGGTGACGCCGTTGGCCCCGAGCACGGTGCGGGCGGTGCGGGCCACCTCGAGTGCGGCGCGCACGTTCTGCCGCTTGCCGAAGCTGACCTGCTCGACGGTGAGCAGGCCTTCGTCCTTGAGCCGCCCGAGGTGCAGGGCGAGCATGTAGGCCTGCTGGACCGCAGCGGCCATGTCGGCGAGCTTGGCCTGGGTAAGTTGGAAAGAGGCGATCGGGACGCCGAACTGCTCGCGGGTCAGTGAGTACTCGAGGGCCGCTTCAAAACAGGAGCGGGCGGCACCGACGACCCCCCAGACGATGCCGTAGCGGGCTTCGTTCAGGCAGCTGAGCGGACCGCGCAACGACTGGACTCCGGGCAGACGGTTGGAGTCCGGTATTCGCACATCGTCAAAGATCAACTCGGAGGTGACTGACGCCCGCAGCGATAGCTTGCCGTGCATTTCGGGAGCGGTGAAGCCCTCCATGCCGGACTCGACCAGGAATCCCTGGACTCCGTCTTCGGTGGTCGCCCAGACCACAGCGACGTCGGCGATCGAACCGGAGGTGATCCACATCTTCGCCCCGTTCAGGACCCAGTCCTCGCCGTCGCGCACCGCCCTGGTCTTCATGCTGCCGGGATCGGAGCCGGAATCGGGCTCGCTCAGGCCGAAGCAGCCGATCTTCTCGCCGGCGGCGAGGCCGGGCAGCCATGCCTGCTTCTGTTCTTCGCTGCCCCACTTCCAGATCGCGAACATCGCGAGCGAGCCCTGGACGGAGCAGAAGGACCGCAGTGCGCTGTCGCCGGCCTCGAGTTCCATGCAGGCGATGCCGTAGGCGACGGCGCTGGAGCCGGCGCATTCGTATCCGGTCAGATGCATGCCGAGCACGTTGAGCTCACCCAGCGCTTTCGGTACCGAGCGGTCGAAGGTTCCATTCTCGAAATGCCCGTTGACTCCGGGCAGGTACTTCTCGTTGACGTACCGGGCCACCGATTCCTTGATCAGCCGCTCTTCGTCGCTGAGCAGACGGTCGATTTCGAGAAAGTCCTTCGGTTTCATCCTGAACTCATTATGACCACCACGAGCCGCGCCTCCACGAGCAGCCCCGACCGGAAGGAGTTTCAACCTGACGCGGTGATGCCCGATAAGCTGCGGCCATGCAGATCGGGGGAACGCTCGTAAACGCGGTGGTCCGGATCGCGGTCGTCGCCGCGACGCTCGCGCTGGCCTACTTCTTCATCCTCAAACCGATCCTGTCGACCACCGAAACGGTCAGCAGCGGAATCAACAGCAACATCCAGAATGCCTTCGACGATGTCAACGAAGCATTCGACCAGTCCGGCACTCCGGGCGGACCGGGCGAGCGAAAGATCAGGCGCAAGATCACCACGACCAGCGGGGTCAATCAGGACCGCCTGATCGAATGCATCCAGAACGCCCAGCAGGACATCAACCGCATTCAGCGCTGCGCGAACCGCTTCGGCCTCTGATCGCGTCCAGGGCAGCCGGGGCGGGGTGTGCTCTACCATACGTCGAGTTCAGATGAATACGCCGAATCCGGCTCCCACGTGGAGCCGGGACGGGGGACCCATTGGAAACCGGCCACGGCCGGGCTCCGGGGGCGAATCGGACTCCGGTCCGTAGCGCAGCTTCTTCAGCGCGAGCCCGTCAGCTAACCCCGCAGGCATGACGAAGAAGGAGGTGCCGAATGGATCTGAATGCTCAATTGATCGAACCGGCCACCGACGTGACCGGCGCTCGCGCCGTGTTCGCCTACGTGATCGGTGGAGTTTTGGGTACGGCGATCGCACTACCAGTGCTGATCGGCGTCTTCGGACTCTGAGTTACGCGGATACCGGCCCGGCCCTTGGTGGCCGGGCCGGATCACCGCGCATCGGCGGGGGTCAGCCCTGCACCCGCACGCTTCGCACCGGCGAATCTGCCGGCAGGTATGGGAAGTCCTGGGAAGGAAGCAGCGTGGCGCGCAGCCGGATGTTCGCCACCCCGGTGATGTAGCGGAACCGGTAGGAGGCCCGGTAGTTGCCGAACCGGTCGGTCCGGGTGACCAGCACCGGCCGCCACTGGCGTGAGCTCTGCTCGAAGTAGCGGATCGCCACGAAGTTGCCGCGCGAGGGGTGCCTGGCGGCACCGGCGTTGACCCTGCCGCGGAAGTGGACTGTCTGGCCCGTCCTCAACCGGCCCGGCCGCACCGCGAAGTCGATCGAACCCGTGACGCCGAGGCGCAGGGGGCCGCTTGAGGAACCCGAGTTCTGCCGGTCACCGGCGAAGCTGGCGGTTATCCGGCGGGAAGTTCCCGCGGGCAGACTCAGAGCGAAGCCTCCGTCGGGACCGGTGGTGACCAGCCGGACGACCTGCGCCGACTCCACCCCGATTCCGGGCCGCTGGACGATCACCACCTGCTTATCGCCCACCCCCCGGCCACCGTCGCCCGACAGCCTGCCGAGAATCCTCGCCGCCGCGCCGAAGGGCACCCGGACCACCTGCCCGCTCACTCCGGGGCCGACCAGCCTTGCTTCGAGCCTGGTCTCATCGGTGAGTGGCGCCTTGAGTACGAGCCGGGTCCCGTCGGGGCGCCGGTCGGAGGCAGCTTCGTTGCCGGCGCGGTCCCGGACTCTGGTGCGGATGTCGTAACGACCGGGCGGGAGATCGCTTGACGGAAAGTCGGCCGTGAGCTCCGCCTGCCTGCCGTCGACGACGAACCGGGTCGGCAGGTCCCACCACTTCTCGCTGCCCTGGCGGCGGTAGCTGATCACCCCGCCCGCCGGGCCGGAGTGCTCGTCGAAGACGGTCGCACGGAGCAGCTCGGGGGTTTCACGCTCGGGGTGGAGAACGAAGGCAACTGGATCCAGATCATCGAAGCGGAGCGCGGCCTCGGCCGTCGCGACGGGGTTCTCGTTGCCCGCAGCATCAGCAAGCCAGACCGCCACCCGGTACTCGCCTGCCGTCGGCACGCTCAGCCCGGCGAGCCCGGTGACGCCGTTTGCGGCCACGGTCCCGGAGTCGTAGGAACCCGGGCCGGTGATCCGGTACCTGGTCGCGACCAGCGGTGCGGCGACCCCCTGGTCGGGGTTTACCCAGCTCAGGGCAAACGAGTTGCCGCGTCGCCAGTCGTCTCCGCCGATCACCCCGAGCGATCGCGGCGCCGCCGGTGGGTTGTTGTCGGAGCGAAGCTCACCCGCGGCGGCACATCCGCGGTTGCCAGCGAAGTCGGTCTCGCAGCCGGTGATCTCGTGGGGGCCGTCGCTCAGCCTGGCGGTGTCGATCGTGTGGCTTCCCTCGGCGCCGGTCCGGCACGGCTGCATTTTCGTTCCACGCCACTGTCCGGCGATCCTCTCGATCTCGCAACTGTGCTCGGTAAAGCCGCGGACCACCCCGTCGACCATTGTTTCGCTGAAGCGCAATCCGGACCCGGCGTCAAAGCCGGTGAAGTCCGCCTTCTGCGCACCGCGCAGCCAGCCCTCCTTCCGGAACTCACCGTTGATCGAAGCCGTCGGCGCAGTCGGGTCGTTGATCGTCATCGTCAAACCACGAACGCCGGCCAGGGAGGTGCCGGTGATCGAGCAGAAGCGGTCAGCCGGTAAAGCGCAGAGCAGCCGGGACTCAAATGCCGCAGCCGGCGGGGAGAACGTCCGGGAGAACTCACGGCGCACGGTGTCGGTGGCCGAGTACTCGAGGAAGGGGCTGAAGGAACCGCCGGCGGCGAGTGAGCCGATCCGGTGCTGGAAGTTGTCGCGCAGCACGTGCCAGCGACCCCCGTTGACTGTCACGATTCCGGTCCCCGGGGGAGCATTCCAGCGCCACATCGCGAACTTCGTACCGCCGACCGCGGCGGTCGAGGGGCGTATACCGCTGGTCACATGGACGCCCTCCCACGGATCCGAACCGGCTGGAACCCCACACCAGGAACTGCGGCTGAACCTGTCGGCAGCGGTCTCGAGCCAGGTGCCGTCATTGCCGACTTTCCAGCCACACTGAGCGACCACGTAACGGGCAGCACCGGCCCGCTCGACCGGCCCGAGGGCGATCGCGGCAAGCAGCAACAGGATCAGAAAAGCCGCGACAACCAGCTGTCGGGTGAGGCTGCCGGCCGGCAGGATGAAGCGCGACTGGCGGACGCGGACGGACTTGCGGCTTGGTTCCATGTTCGGCTCCTCGGGTAGTGGCATCGCTCCGCCTAAGGGCCGGCCACCGGACTCTCTCCCCCCGTCTGTCAGAATTGAGCCATGGCCCTCCCCACCAAAGAGCAGATAACCGAGAAGCTGACCGCCGTCATTGACCCGGAGCTGCGACGCAACATCGTCGAGCTCGGCATGGTGCGTTCGATCGAGATCAAGCCGGAAGGCCAGGTCGATGTGACCGTCTCGCTGACCACCCCCGGCTGCCCGATCCGCTCGCACTTCCAGGATGCCGTCGTTTCCCAGGTTTCTTCACTCGAAGGCGTGACCGGGGTCGGGGTCGGTTTCGACGTGCTCTCCGACGAGGAGAAGGGCACCCTCCAGCAGACGCTGGGCCGGACCAAGCTGCCGCAGGGCGCTCTGGCCCAGGTCATCAACGTGATCTGCATCTCCTCTGGAAAGGGCGGCGTCGGCAAATCGACGATGACCGCCAACCTCGCCGCCGCCCTGCAGGCGGATGGCCACAAGGCCGGCGCGCTCGACTGCGATGTCTACGGCTACTCGATCCCGCGCATGCTCGGTGTGGACGCCAAGCCGGATGTCAACGGCGAGCGCAAGATCATCCCGCCGGAATCGGCTTCAGGAGTGAAGACGATGTCGATCGGCTACTTCGTCGAGAACAACTCGGCCGTCACCTGGCGCGGACCGATGCTGCATAAGGCGATCCAGCAGTTCCTTGAAGATGTCGCCTGGGACGAGCTCGACTACCTGCTGCTGGACCTGCCGCCCGGCACCGGCGACGTCGCGATGACCCTGGCACAGCTTCTGCCCCAGGCAAAGATCGCGATCGTCACCACGCCTCAGCCTGCGGCCCAGTCAGTGGCGCGGCGCTCGGCCGAAATGGCCGACAAGGTGGACCTTGAAGTGATGGGCGTGATCGAAAACATGGCCGGCTTCACCACACCGTCCGGCGAGACCTTCTCGATTTTCGGGGAGGGCGGCGGAAAGCAGCTTGCCGACGAGCTCGGCGTGCCGTTGCTCGGCACGATCCCGCTCTCCGAAGAGCTGCGCAAGCACGCCGACGAGGGCAGGCCGCTGGTGCTCGAGCAGCCCGACTCGCCCGCCGGCAAGGCGATAATCGACACTGCGAAGCGCATCGTAGCCTCGACCCCGCGCGAGCTGCCGATGATCCAGGCCGAGGTCCCTTCAGCACCCGGCCCGCCCAAAATGGGCGCCAACGCACGCGAACTCCCGGTCCTTCAGTAGCCGCCAGGCTGGGCCGCTCCGCCAGGCCGGGCCCTACCGCCCGGCTCAGCCCTTGTTCTTGTAGTACTCGGCGTTCTTCTCGGTGAAGTGCGCCCACTCGGTCGGGAGCTGGTCCTCGGCGAAGCAGGCGTCCACCGGGCAGGCCTCGACGCAGGCGTCACAATCGATGCATTCGTCGGGATCGATGAACAGCATCTCGACCTTTTCGTAGTCCGGCTCTTCCGGGGTCGGGTGGATGCAGTCAACGGGACAGACCTCTACACAAGAGTTGTCCTTTGTTCCGATGCAGGGTTCGGCGATGACGTAGCTCATTGAAAATGCTCCTGGATCTGCTTTGGCCCGGATCGCGAGCTGTCCCCGCAATCTGAAAGTGTCATCTTAGTGAGTCCCGCACCGGCCGCGCGCACGGCCGGAGGCGGGAATTCGATCAATACACTCTGCCGGATGCCGCGAGTCAGCCTGCCGACCCTTCTCCGGGAAATGCCCTCCGCCCGATGATCCTGCTCACCGGAGCCACCGGGTCCACCGGATCGCGCCTGCTGGAACGGCTGCTCGAGGCGGGTGAAGAAGTGCGCTGCCTGGTCCGCGAGCCACGCCGGCTCGGCCCACACCGGGTTGACGTCCAGATCACCATGGGAGATCTGCGGGAGCTCTCCGACCCCTACCTGCTGCGACAGGCGCTGCGCGGAGTGGACACCGTGATCCATCTGGCCGCATCGCTCCGCGATCAGCCTCCTTTCCGGGTCGAGGAACTGAACGGCCTGGCGACGGTGAGGCTCGTGCAGGCAGCCGAACGCGCCGGCGTACGGCGCTTCGTCTACTTCAGCGCGCTGAGCGCCTCGCCAGTCCAGAGGACCCGTTTCTTCAGGTCCAAGTGGGCCGGCGAGCAGGCGGTCCGGGCCTCGTCGCTGGAGACCCTGGTCTTTCGACCTTCAGTCGTTTTCGATCAGTCGGATCCGTGGGTAACCCTGATGCGCCGGTTCTCCTTCCTGCCGGTGATGCCGGTTTCCGGAGACGGTGACTCGGTCTACCAACCGATCTGGGCAGACGACGCGGCGGCGGCAGTAATGGCCGCGCTCGAGAAGGGCGGTGGCGGAACATGGGACCTCGCCGGTCCCGAGCGCATGACCTACTCCGAGATGTCGGCCCTGGTCGCCCGGGTGGCCGGTCGGCCGCGCCCGCTCTGGCACGCCCCGCTTCCGGTGGTCCACCTGGGGCTCAGCACCTTGTACCGGATCTTCGGTGAAACGTCATTCGCCACATGGCAGGAGGCGGAGCTGATGCAGGTCTCGATGGCCTCCCCCGGCGGCAGCACCGATGTTGAGGCCCTGGGCATAAGCCCTCGCCCAATGTCTCAGGTCCTCGAAACCTGACCCGCCCGAGAGGGCTAGGCTTGCTCAAGGGCCGGGACTGGAGTGGAGGTCGCAACGCTGTTTGAAGAACTGAAGAAGTCCCAGAGTGTGATGTGGGGTTCGGGACCTTTCGAAAAAGTCGAAGTGAGCATCGCCGACATGCACGAAAGCATCGTGGAAGCGGTTGGGCCTCACGGCGGCAGGGCCTGGCTCGACATCGGCTGCGGAACCGGTGGAGTGTCGGTGCCTGCGGCTGCCTCGGGGGCAGCCGTCACCGGCGTCGACCTGGCCCCGAACCTGATCGCCACCGCCCGGGAGCGAGCTGAGGAGTCCGGTATGGACATCCGGTACCAGGTGGGAGACGTCGAGAATCTCGACTTCGGTGACGCCGATTTCGGAACTGTCACCTCCTCCGTCGGTGCGATCTTCGCCCCGGATCAGAAAGCGGCGGCCCGGGAAATGACCCGCGTCTGTCAGCCAGGCGGCAGGCTGGCGATCAGCAGCGAAGGCGTTCGTCAGGTAACGGAGGCAGCGTTGGTGACTGTCCAGCCCTTCCGCTTCGATCCCTTGATCCCCACGTTGATGCGATTGTTCTTGTAGTCACCCGTCACTACCAGAGCATTGCCATTCCTGCTGGTAACTCGGATCACGCATTTGTGCCGCTTGGCGATGACCCTGGCCTGCCAAAGGCGTTTGCCTTCCAGATCCTTAATGTCGAACGGGTCGTATTTACCGCCCTGTTCGGACGACGGGATGTCAGACGCGGGGCAAAGTATCTTGCCCTCTTTGCTTCCACGCGAAGCGTCAGTGCCTTGAGCACCTGCCGTCGTCGCACCGAGCATTCCCAGAAGACCAATCGTGGCCACCGCGGCAGCTGCCTTGAGTTTCATCGTTCCTCCATGGTCATTTGTTCAGTTGACCCGACTCAGACGCCGGCGGCCCGCTCAGTTGCAGCGTACCAACCGAAACACCTCTTCAGTTTCGGCACGCAATACCGTAAATCGCTGGATCCGAGGGCATTCAGGAATCCGACGAAATCCTCCTGAGCGACGCGAGGTGCAATAAGAAAGGCCCGGGATTTCTCCCGGGCCCTTCTTGGGAAGTGCTTCTTCAGCTCCTTCCCAACGGACGGTCGGCGAGGCCGCCCGTCCTCCTTACATCATGCCGCCCATTCCGCCCATGTCGGGCATCGAGGGCATGCCGCCTCCGCCTTCTACGGCGGGCTCGGCGATGATCGCCTCGGTGACGAGGATGTTCTTGGCGATCGAGGCCGCGTTCTGCAGAGCAGAACGGGTCACGACGGTCGGGTCGAGAATTCCGGCCTTGACCATGTCGCCGTACTCACCGTTGGCCGCGTTGAGGCCTTCACCCGGCTTGAGGGCACGGACCGCGTTGACCACGACCGAGCCTTCGAGACCCGAGTTCTCGGCAATCTGCCGAACCGGCTCCTCGAGGGCGCGATGGATGATCTGCGCACCTGTGCGCTCGTCCGGATCGTCGAATGAATCGACGTCGAGACCGTCCTGAGCGTTCAGGAGAGCGACTCCGCCACCGGGGACGATGCCCTCTTCGAGCGCCGCACGGGCCGCCTGAAGAGCGTCCTCGACGCGATGCTTCTTCTCCTTCATCTCTGTCTCGGTAGCAGCGCCGACCTTGACCACGGCAACGCCGCCGGCCAGCTTGGCGAGACGCTCCTGGAGCTTCTCACGATCGAACTCGGAATCGGTGTTCTCGATTTCCGACTTGATCTGCTTGATCCGACCCTTGATGGCTTCGGCATCGCCGCCTCCGTCAATGATCGTGGTCGTATCCTTGGAGACGACAACACGACGGGCCTGACCGAGCTGGGTCAGCTGGGTGTTCTCCAGCTTGAGGCCCATCTCCTCGGTGATCACTTCACCACCGGTCAGGATGCCGATGTCTTCGAGCATGCGCTTGCGGCGGTCGCCGAAGCCCGGCGCCTTGACCGCAACACCGGTGAAGGTGCCACGCAGCTTGTTGACCACCAGGGTCGCCAGGCATTCGCCTTCGACGTCCTCGGCGACGATCAGCAGCGGCTTGCCGCCCTGCATGACCTGCTCGAGGATCGGCAGCACGTCGCGAACCGAGCCGATCTTCTGGTTGGCGATCAGGACGTACGGCTCTTCGAGAACAGCCTCCATCCGGTCCTGGTCGGTGACCATGTAGGGCGAGATGTAGCCCTTGTCGAACTGCATGCCCTCGGTGAACTCGAGTTCCATGCCGAAGGTCTGGCCTTCTTCGACGTTGACTACGCCGTCCTTGCCGACCTTCTCGATCGCGTCCGAGATCGTATTGCCGATCTCGTCGTCAGCTGCCGAAATGGCGGCCACGCGGGCAATCTGCTCCTTGCCGTTGATCTCGGCGGACTGCTTGTCGCGAAGGTTGGCGACTACCTCGTCGACAGCCTTCTCGATGCCGCGGCGAAGTGCCAGCGGGTTGGCCCCGGCGGCAACGTTCTTCAGGCCCTGGCGGACGATGATCTGTGCCAACAGGGTCGCCGTGGTGGTGCCGTCACCGGCGACGTCGTTGGTCGCCGTGGCGACCTCACGTACGAGCTGGGCACCCTGGTTGGCGAAGACGTCTTCGATCTCGATCTCTCGAGCGATCGTGACGCCGTCGTTGGTGATCGTCGGTGCGCCGAACTTCTTGTCGAGTACGACGTAGCGACCCTTCGGACCGAGGGTGACCTTGACTGCGTCGGCGACTGCGTCGACACCGGTCTGCAGGGCTCCTCGTGCTTCTTCTGCGAACTTCAGCTCTTTGTGAGCCATATAGCTTTCTTACCTCCTGGAAATTCGGGTGTTTGGGGTTACTGGACCTTGGCGAGGACGTCCGACTCACGCAGGACGAGCAACTCGTCGCCCTCAACCGTGATCTCGGTCCCGCCGTACTTGGAGTAGAGGACCTCGTCGCCTTCGCTCACGTCGAGCGGGCGGCGGGTTCCGTCTTCGGCAATGGCACCGTCACCAGCGGCCACGACCGTGCCCTTCTGGGGCTTCTCCTTGGCCGTTTCGGGAAGTACGAGTCCACTTGCGGTGGTCTCTTCTTCCTCGACCGGCTTGACGATAAGCCTGTCCCCGAGGGGCTTGAGCTTCATTTCTGATTACCTCCGTTGGTCATGAATTCCTGATTATCAGGTCTTTTCCAGCTTCGTTTTGGCACTCTACCAGTGAGAGTGCCAGCGAGAAGGCACGATACACGATCAAACCTGCCAGTCAAGTGAAATCTCAGTGAACCGAAGCCAGGGGAGTCGGGGCGGCGGCCGGCTCGGGCAGCGAGGCTCAGGATGCGGTGGCAGCGAGGCTCAGGAGGCAGTCGTGAAGTCCCGGATCTCTACTCCGAGATGCTCGGCGAGGCCGTTGGCGCCGGCCTTCATCACGTGGTCGTGGCCGTGTACGAAAACCGGCCGCGCGACCGGGGCGAGAAACTCCATCCACTTGTGGTTGGCGTGGACTACCCAGTCCAGCTGTGCTCCCGTCCAGCCGGCATGTTCGCTCAGGGTCCAGGATCCTTCGCCGCTCAGGTCACCGGTGGCCCGCCCCCGGAGAAACTCGGGCTCGCGACGCTCTACCGCTTCGATCGTGAACCTGAACAGATAGCCGATTGGGCCTTTCCACCGGGAAGAAGCCGTCTGGCCGATGCCGTCGGGTCCGCCGGGATGCGTCTCGACGAACTCCTCCAGTCCCGGCCACCAGTCCGACCAGCTCCCGAAATCGTTGATCGCCTGCCAGACGACGGGGCGCGGAGCAGCAAGCTGCCACTTGGAGCAGAAGCTGAACAACGCTGCGTCGGACGAGCCGGCGGCACCGTCCCCGGACATCAGTTGGGCGACGGAACCGTTCCGAAGCCACTCATGCCAGGTTCGACGATCTGGGAGAACTGGATGACCGTCACCTGAGCGTCGGCTTCGATCGGACGGTCGTAGATCCTTTCGAGGAAGTTGCGGGTCTCTTCGAACCGGCGAAACTCGGGGTTGTCGCGCTCGACATCGCGCGGCGAGAGGTCACAGATCCGCTTGACCTCGACTTCGTCGATCACGGCGGAGAAGATCTTCTCCCGGCGCGAGTGCCGTGAGCCGATCGTCACCCAGACGATCTGGCTGCGCTCGTACTTGGCGGACTTGTCACCGAGCCGGATCGCGGCCGTCTTGCGACCCCGCTGCAGCTGGTCTGCGAACAGCGGTGAATAGAAGTTGAGTGCGAAGAGTCCAGTTGCCATGTACTCAGAATATGTAGTTGCCGAGCTTCGCGGGTTCCAGAATGGTCACCTGGCCGCGACCCGCCCTGACCACGCCCGAGCGCTCAAGGTCGGCGAGGAACCGGCTGACGCTCTCCCGGGAGGTTCCCGCGAGCTGAGCGAGGTCGGCCTGGTTCATTCGGATCGTGATCTCGCGGGTGGAGCCATCCGGCGCTTCTTCAGCGACCAGCTGGGAAAGCACCCCGGCGACGCGTGACGGGACCGTCTGAAAGGACTGGCGGGAAATGCGCTCGTTGGTGGCGCGAAGCCTGCGGGTCAAAGCAGCGACCATCTTGACCGTGATCTCCGGATTCCGCTCCAGCAGCCCCCGCATGTCATTGGCGGGCAGGGCGAGTAGTTCGCCTTCAGCGCCCAGCGTCTCGAGGCTGGCCGAGCGGACCTCGCCGTCCAGCATCGCCAGCTCGCCAACGATGTCACCCTCGCCGAGCGTTGCGAGCGTTATCGCCCGTCCATCGGGGTGCTCGCGGGTTACACGGAAGGTCCCCGAGCGCACGATGTAGCAGGCGTCCGAATGGTCACCTTCGTGAAAAACACGGGTCGCAGCCGGGTAGGAGCGCGGCACGGCGACGCGTGAAACCCGCTCCAGCTCGTCCTCCTCGAGCTCCGCGAACAGCGGAACGCTCCGGAGCAGCCCGATTACGCTGTCCTTCTCCTCGTCCACAGGTGGAGTATCGCGCAGCCCGGCCGGGGATGCTGAGATGCCGGGGGTCCGGAAGCGCTGACGCACCGCTTTCCGGCCCGGGGCGGCCTCATGACTGGCAGGCCGGGCACCAGTAGGTGGTCCGGTTGTCGTCACCCTGCCCTCGTGAACGGATCCTGCCGCCACACCCGGGGCAACGGCCGCCGCTCTTCCTGTAGATGCGGCCCGGTCGGCGGCCGGTCTCGACCCCTCGTTCCATCTGTTCGGCGGCGATATCGAGCACCCGGTCGACCTGGGGGCGGTCGAAGGTTTCGACAGCGCGCCACGGGTTGAGGCCGGCCTCGAAACAGGCCTCGGATTTGAAGATGTTGCCGATCCCGGCCACCAGGCGCTGGTTGAGCAGCGCCTCGCCGAGTTCGACCGGTCCGGCGCCGGCAACGTTGGCGGCAGCCCTTGCGACTGCATCCGGGCCACCGAGAATGTCCGGTCCAAGCCGGGCCAGGCGTGCGTCGCGGGCCAGCTCGACCGGCCTGACCAGTCGCAGCGTCGGTCCGCCGAACTCGACCACCTCCAGCTCGCCGAGGTCGAGCACCAGCCAGGCCGAACGGCGCGCACGCCGCCAGCGCTGGCCCGGCCGGTAGACGTGCCACCCGCCGTTCATACCCATGTGAGCGTGGAGGACGAGCTCGGGCGAGAAGTGAAGCAGCAGGTGCTTGCCCCGGGTCTCGGTGCGCTGGAGCCGGTGCCCGGCGAGTCTGCCGGCGGTTCGGACAAGCGGGCTGCGCGGACTCGGAGCCTCTGCCGCAAGTATCTCCCGTTCGCCGAAAGCCGACTCGATCCGGCGGGCCATCCGGACGATCGAGTCACCTTCAGCCACTCGCCGACCCCATCAGGCGGGAGCCACCATCTTGCGCGGCTGGCGGCTGAAGCCGGCGGCCAGCAACAGCGGCTCGAAGTCAGATCCGACCAGCGGCTCCCCGTCAAACCGCTCGATCTTCAGCGGCGGGATCCTGCCGTTTTCTGCGGCATCGACGAATGCGGAGAGCAGGCGGGTGAGTCCGGCGCCCTCGATTCCAGGTACCAGCCGGAGGATCCCCTTGCCTCCCTTCTCGAGGAAGAGCAACGGCGCCCCGGCTTGCATCAAGAGGAAAGAACCGGGCGTGCGGGACGGCCGGCGGCGGCTTTCCTGCTTCGGCCAGGGAAGAGTCGCGCCGTACGGATTGGCGGGATCGGTGGTGGCGAGGATGCTCAGCTCTTCGTCGTCGGTGGACTGCGAACGCAGCCGCTCGACCGCGCCGGCCAGCGCGAACTGTGCCCCTCCCAGACCCTCGATGAAGTACCCGCGCCGGGCCGAGCCGAGCACCTCGAGGTTGGAGAGCTCCGGGTAGAGCGTCGAGAACCCGCCTGGCACGCCTTCGGCCAGAGCCATTTCACGGGTCAGGATGCCGTGCCGTTCGAGCATCAGCTCGGCCTGGGCCCGCAGCCGGGGGCCGAGCGCGGGCGCGTTCCGGAACAGCGGCGCGGTCAGCGACCACCGGCCCTGAACGGTCGGACCGGCGGCCGCGCGGCGGCGGGAGAAGCGGCGGCCCCGGCTCCCGCTGCGCGGCACGGATCGCAGTCGGGGTGCACGCAACGGGGCGAAGGAGTCGTTGGTGATCTCCCCGGCGAAAGCGAGATCCCAGATCGCGGAGTGCAGCTCCTCGGGGTTGTGTTCGAGCTCGGCGACCAGGTCGAGCCAGAAGGTCGGACCTTCCTCGAGCCGCTCGCGGATCGAGTCATGGACGGGGCCCTCCGGCAACTCCAGCCGGGCGTTCGAAGGCGGTGGGCCGGCCAGCCGGACGTCCTCCCGGAAGTAGAGCGCGACGCGTCCGTCACTGCGGCCGATCGCCCCGGCTCCGATCCAGACGAGCTCGCCGCTGGTGCAGAGCTCGTCCAGCCAGTTCTGGCTGTAGCTGCCGACCCGCCGCGGCAGTACGTCACGCTCCCACACGGCCGGGGTCAGGGCCACCCCCTGGAGCGGGACCAGCACCTCACGCAGCCGGTCCGGTCCGGCGCCGGCGCGGCGGTAACGGTCGACCCCCTGCCAGGACGCGAGAAAGCGGGCGTAGGTACGGGCATCTGCCGGCTCGACCTCCTGTCGCAGATGAGCGAGGCTGGCCCGCCGGACCCGCCGCAGCACGTCGGCCTCGCACCATTCGCGTTCGCTTCCACCCGGCAGGATCTCGCCGCGGACAAGCACCCCCTCGGCCTCCAGCTGCTTGAGGACGGCGGTCGGATCCACCCCGTAGCGGTCACGGAGCCGGGCGGTCGGGAACGGACCGTGAGTGCGGGCGTAGCGGGCGCAGAGATCGGTGAGCGGCTCCGGCCGTTCCTCGAGGCAGGACTGCGGCAGCCCCCCGGGTGGGGAAACACCAAGCGCGTCGCGGTACATGCCGGCGTCTTCGGCGGCGATGAAACGGGTCTCACCGTTGACTCTGACCTTGGCCACCCGGCGCTCCCTGACCAGGTTCTCGACCATCGACTTGCCCGAGTAGCCCTCGGCTGCGCGCGCCTCGATCTCCGGCAGAGTCAGGTCCCCGATCCTCCTCAGGATCTGCTGGAGGGCATCGCGGTCCTCGGCCTTGCCGTGTTCGCTCAGATGCTGAAGCGACTCCTCGACCTCGAGCAGCGCGTCCGGCTCGATCAGCTCGCGCAGCTCGTCCTGGCCGAGCAACTCGCGCAGCAGCTCCCGGTCGAGCGAGAGCGCGGTCGCCCGGCGCTCGGCGCTGGGCGTGTCGCCTTCGTACATGTAGGTGGCGACGTAGTCGAAGAGCAGCGAGGAGGCAAACGGCGAGGCGCTCGCGGTCTCGACCTCGACCAGCGAAATCTCGCGCGAGTGGATTCCGCGCAGCAGGCGGTCGAGCGCCGGCAGGTCGAAGACGTCCTGCAGGCATTCGCGGTAGGTCTCAAGGATCACCGGGAAACGAGGGAAGTCCCGGGCGACCTCGAGCAGGCTCTGGGACTTCAGCCGCTGCTGCCAGAGCGGTGTGCGCCTGCCGGGATACGCCCGCGGGATCAGCAACGAGCGGGCGGCGTTCTCGCGGAAGCGGGCCCCGAACAGGGCCGAGGTACCGAGCTCACGCACGACCAGATCCTCGAGTTCGTCGGGCTCGATCAGTACCAGGTTGCTGGAAGGCGGCTCGTCAGCGTCGGGCAGGTGGATCGCGATGCCGTCGTCGGAATAGATCGCGTCGGCCTCGAGGCCCTCTTCGTCGCGCAGCTTGCGGGCGATCGCCATTCCCCAGGCCGAATGCACCCGGCCACCGAATGGCGAAAGCACGCAGAGGCGCCAGTCGCCGATCTCGTCGCGGAAGCGTTCGATCACGATCGTTGTGTCGGAAGGAACGACCCGGGTCGCCTGCTGCTGCTCCTGCAGGTAGGCGACCAGGTTGCGTGCGGCGAGCGGGTCGAGGTGGTGGCTCTTTTCGAGCTCGGCCGGGTCGGCCTCCACCGCCTCGCGGCTGAAGGCTCCGATCGCCTCGCCGAGCTCGGCCGGCCGGCCGATGCCGTCCCCGCGCCAGAACGGGATCGCCCCCGGCACCCCGGGGGCCGGGATCACGATGACCCGGTCGCGGGTGATCTCCTGGATCCGCCAGCTGGAAGCTCCCAGCAGGAAGACCTGCCCGACCCGGGCCTCGTAGACCATCTCTTCGTCGAGTTCACCTACCCGGCGGCCGTCGGGCAGGTGGACTCCGTACAGGCCACGGTCGGGAATGGTTCCGGCGTTGGTGACCACCAGGGAGCGGGCGCCCTTGCGACCTTCGATCGTGCCTTCGGTGCGGTCCCAGACCAGCCGCGGACGGAGTTCAGCGAAGCGGTCTGACGGATAACGGCCGTCGAGCATGTCGAGCACGTTCTCGAACTGCTCCTTTGAAAGCTCGGCGAAGGGCGCGGTGTCCTGGACCAGAGCGAGTGCCTCGCCGGTCCCCCACCTGTCGAGCGCGGCCATCGAGACGAGGTGCTGGGCGAGCACGTCGAGCGGGTTCGCAGGGATCACCGTTTCCTCGATCTGGCCATCGCGCATGCGCTGGACAACAACGGCACTTTCCAGGAGGTCACCCCTGAACTTGGGGAAGATCCGGCCCTTCGAGACTTCACCGAGGCCGTGACCGGCCCGCCCGATCCGTTGGAGTCCGCGGCTGACCGACTTGGGTGATTCGACCTGGATGACCAGATCCACCGCGCCCATGTCGATGCCGAGCTCGAGCGAGGAGGTCGCGACCAGGCAGGGGATCTGACCGGACTTGAGCTGCTCCTCGACCTGGGTTCGCTCTTCGTGCGAAAGGGAGCCGTGGTGGGCCCGGGCAAGCGGCAGCTCCGCTTCTGCTTGATCGAAGTGTGCGCCCGGGATCTCCATCGTTATGGCGGATTCGGTGGCTGTTGGGTGGGGATCCTCTCCCGTCCGGCCGTCCTCGTCGAGCTCGTTCAGCCTCTGGGCCAGTCGCTCGGCGGCCCGGCGGTTGTTGACGAAGATGATGGTCGAGGTGTGCTTTCTGACCAGTTCGAGCAGCTCCGGGTAGATCGCCGGCCAGATCGAGCGGATCTGGCCGGTCCCCGCTTCCTCACCGGCCGGCCCGTCGGCACCCGGGTTGCTCATGTCCTCGAGCGGCACGACGATCTCGAGGTCCAGCTCCTTTCGCTGGCCGCTGTCGACGATCGTGCACTCCCGCTTCGGTCCCACCAGGAACCGGGCGATCCGCTTGAGCGGGCGCTGAGTCGCCGAGAGACCGATCCGCTGGACCCGACGATCCGACGCGGAGGCAGGTTCGTCCGGTTCGGAAACCCCGTCGGATCCGGAGTTGTCGGCCGTCGCCTCGTCTTCTCCGGTGCCGTGCCGGACCAAGTGGTCAAGCCGCTCGAGGGTCAGTGCGAGGTGGGCACCGCGCTTGCTCGCGGCGACAGCGTGGATCTCGTCGATGATCACCGTCTCGACCGAGTGGAAGATCTCACGCGCCCCCGAGGACATCATCAGGTAGAGCGACTCCGGGGTGGTGATCAGGATGTCGGGCGGGTTGCGCCGCATGCGGGCGCGCTCGGACTGAGGCGTATCGCCGGTGCGAAGCGCCACGGACACGTCGGCCCCGACGCCCCGGAGCGGTGCCTTCAGGTTGCGCTCGATGTCGTAGGAGAGGGCCTTCAGCGGTGAGACGTAGATCAACTTCACCCCGGGCTCCCGGTCCGGATTGCGAGTCAGGCTGTCGATCCCCCAAAGGAAGGCCGCCAGGGTCTTGCCGGAACCGGTCGGAGCGCAGATCAGCGTGTGCTCCCCGGAGGAAATCGCCTGCCAACCGCGACCCTGGGCCGGGGTCGCCGCCTCAAAGGAAGCTTCAAACCACCGTCTGACCGCGGGGGTGAAAGGAGCGAGAGGATCCTGGGTCGGTTTCGGCGCCATGCTTAAACCCCGAAGGTTAGACCCCGCCGGGACCCGGGCGCAGGCGATGGTTGTGCCCGGAGACGGTTTCGCTCAGGGCTGGTTGCGCTCAACGACGGCCGCGCTCAGGCGTTGCCGGACACCCGAAGCTTCGTCAGCCGGCGGCCTCGTTCGCCTTGGCTCGCTGGGCGAGGTAGCTGGTCAGCCCGTCCTGCCAGGAAGGAAGCTCGATCGCGTGGGGTATCTCGCTCGCAAGCGCCGAGTTCGCCGGACGGGTCGCGGCACGTCCGAGCATCTCGCTGGTCGCGCCCATCGTCACCACCTCCATGTCGGCCCGTTCGAATATCTCGCGGGCGAACTCGTACCAGGAGCAACTGCCGCCGGCTGCCATGTGGTGGAGGCCGAAGGAGCCCGAGTCGAGCAGCCGGATCAGACCGTAGGCGAGGTGCCAGGTGTAGGTCGGCGAAGCGATCTGGTCGTGGACCACCAGCACCTCCCCTGCCTCACCCAGTCTGAGCATGGTGTCGACGAAGTTCGGCCCGCCGATGCCGAACAGGCCGGAGGTTCGGACCACGAAGGACCTGCGGTTGGCCTCGACCGTCGCCTGCTCGCCGGCCAGCTTGCTGCGGCCATAGACCGAGAGCGGAGCGGGCAGGTCACTCTCAACGTAGGGGCCTTCCTTGCCGCCGTTGAATACGTAGTCGGTCGAGACGTAGAGGACCTTGGCGCCCACTTTTTCGGCCATAACGGCGACATTTCCCGCCCCGACCGCGTTGACCTCGAAACAGTTCTGCTCATCCGACTCGGCACCGTCGACATCGGTCCAGGCGGCGGAGTTGATGACCACGTCGGGACGGTCGATGTTCAGGCGGCGCCGAAGCCTCTCGGGATCGGTCACATCGAGACCGACGTGCTCGTATCCGGTGACCTCGTGTCCGGCGTTCTCAGCCGCCAGCATGATGTCTCTGCCGAGCATGCCCCCCGCTCCGATGATCAGCACCTTCATCAGATGATCTCGATTTCCGAGCGATCGCCGACCAGCATCGTCAGAGTCCTCGCAGGGCCGTCGCTCTTGACCACTCTGACCCGCCGTCCCAGCAGGCTGGCTTCCATCCGGCTGGGCAGATCCTCGACAACTGAATCAGCGAGCACGATCGAGTGCTCGATCTCCGCCCTCCGGACTTCCACGCGGTCGCCGAGCGAGGTGTAGGGGCCGATATAGGAATCCTCCACCAAAGCGTCACGGCCGATCACGGCCGGGCCACGGACCAGCGAGCGCCTGACCACCGCCCCCTGTTCAAGCACTACCCGGCCCTCGAGCTTCGAATCCTCGCAACGGCCTTCGTTCGAAGACGCGATCTCGTCGAGCACCAGCCGGTTGGCCTCGAGCATGTCCTCGAGCCGGCCGGTGTCCTTCCACCATCCGGCGACGATCCTCGAGCGCACATCGCCGCCGCCGTCGATCAGCGACTGGATCGCCTCGGTGATCTCCAGTTCGCCGCGCGCCGAGGGCTCGAGGTGGCGCGCCGCCTCGACGATCTTCGGCGAGAAGAGGTAGACGCCCACAAGCGCCAGGTCGGACGGCGGATCCTCGGGCTTTTCAACCAGCCGGACGACCCTCTCGCCGTCGAGTTCGGCGACGCCGTACGAGCTCGGATCGGCAACCCGGGTCAGCATGATCGAAGCATCCGGCCGCTGCTGTTCGAAGTCGGCCACGATGTCGGTGATCCCCTCCCTGAGCAGATTGTCGCCCAGGTACATTGCGAAAGAGGATTCACCCAGGAACTCCTCCGCAGTCAGGACGGCGTGGGCGAGCCCCGCCGGCTCCGGCTGGACGATCCAGGCGACCGTGGCGCCGAAAGCCGAGCCGTCCCCGACCGCTTCGCGGATCTCGTCACCGGTCTCCGGGGCGATGACGATGCCGATCCGGGTGATGCCGGCCGCGACCAGGGCTTCGATGCCGTAGAAGAGCACCGGCTTGTTGGCCACCGGCACCAGCTGCTTGGCCGAAGTGTGGGTGATCGGCCGCAGCCGGGTTCCGGCACCGCCGGAAAGGATCAGTCCTTTGAGCTCGCTCATCGCGTCTAAAGCTACTTGGATTGGCGAACGGGTCCGGTCGGGTCAGTAGACACCGGCGAGCTTGCGGTGATCCCAGCTGATCGTCCGGACCGGCTTGAACTGGAGCACCGTGCGCTTCGGGGCCTGGGCCCTGAACGCTTCGGTCGCATCGGGGGTCACTTCCTGCCCTTCCGGCGCGTACCTGGTCACCAGTTCGGTCGCGAAGTCGACAACCAGCCCGGTTTCCTGGTGGCAAACCGTTTCGCACTCCATCTGCACACCACGGAGTTCGGCGTACTCGTCTCCTGCCTCGATCAACACGCTCGCCCTGGGATCCCGCTCAAGGTTCTTGATCTTCTGTGATTTGGTGAAAGTCCAGGACCAGATCTCCCCGTCCCGGACTACGTACCAGAGCGGCATCAGGTGAGGCCATCCCCGGGGACCGAAGCTGCCGACCACGGCCACCCGCTCCTGGTCGAAAAAGTCAAGTCTCTCGGCCTCGTCCATCTCAATCAGCTTGCGACGGTTCATGTGGACCCGAGTCTATTCGCCTCCGGCTCCTTCCTGACCAGCCGCATCGGCGCGACTACTCGCCGAGATCGTCCGGCAGGCGGCCTTCGTTGGCCAGTTTCTGAAGGTGGGCTTCCATGACCACCGCGGCCGCCGGGCGAAGCAGGTCCGGCACGTCGGACCAGACCTCTTCCAGCAGTGACATGCGTGAGCGCTCACCACGCGCGAGCGCTTCAACCAGCCCCCGCTCCCGCGACTCCCGGTGCTCCAGGTACTCACTGATCTTTGCCGCCGGGTCGGTGATCCAGGGACCATGACCCGGACAGATCAGTCCGGGCTCGCGGGCCGCGACCAGCCGCAGCGAGTCCATGTAGGCCGCCAGCGAGCCGCCATCAGGGGGAACGTAGGTCGAACCCCAGCCGAGGATCAGGTCCCCGCTGAAACAGATCCCGTCGTCGGTGAAGAAGCAGAAGTGATCGACCGCGTGACCGGGGGTCGCGACTGCGGTCAGCCATGAGCCGCCCGGCCCGGGACCGCCCTCGGCGGGGTCCCGACCGGAGCCAGCTTCCCGACCGGAGCCAGCGTCCCGACCGGAGCCAGCGTCCCGACCGGAGCCAGCTTCCCGGTCGGAGCCAGCTTCGCCGGTGCCGACCTCGAAGCGCCGTCCGTCCGCCGGTTCAACCACTTCGATCCCGAGTGGGGCAACCGCACCGGTGTGGTCGTTGTGGGAATGGGTAAGGAGAACCCCGGCTGCACCGCCGCGCTCCCGGATGGCCGTCTCCACTGCCGCGACATGCTGCTTGTCATCAGGGCCAGGGTCGATCACCCAGCAGGGGTCAGTCCCGACGAGGTAGGTGTTGGTGCCGGTCAGGGTCATCGGACCGGGGTTGTCGGCCAGCAGCCGCAGGATCTCCCGGTGCCCGGGCGCCTTGCTCACCGGCTCCATCTGATCTTCAGCGGCGAAAGTCACAGATCCAGACTACGCCGCCGGGCGCTACGCACTCCGGATCAGGCGGCGAGTTCGCGGCCGATGGCCTCGCGGGCCTCGGGCGGGTCAAGTACGACCAGGTCGCCGGCGCCGCGCAGGATCTCCCGGACCAGCCAGGAAGTACCGGCATAAGGCAGTTCAACCACTACCGAGCCGTCGGTGAGCTCTTCGACCACATTGCGTTCCTCACGCAGCCAGCGGGAGCGCTCCGGTGATACCCAGACCCGGGCCACAGAAGCCTCGGGCACCTTGCCGTCAGTCATCCAGCCCTCGACCCCGGCCAGCTCAGTGGCTTCCGGCCGCGGCTTAAAGGTGCGGTCGGTGATCGTCGCCTCTTTGATCCGGTCCAGCTTGAAGTGGCGCATCGCGCTCCGGTCCGGGTCGTAGCACTCCGCGTACCAGCCCTCGCGACCGTTCTCCAGCCGGTAAGGCTCGACCGTGCGCTGGGAGAATGTGTCTTCGTTTTCCTTGTAGTAGTTGAGTTCGAGCACACGCCGCGAGGCGATCGCCTCGTTGACCACACGCGCTGCCTCCGCTCCTCCGGATTCGACCGCGATCGCCAGACCCTCGCGGGCCGGATCGTGACCGAGCGCCTCGATGATCTTGCCCCGGGCAGTGTCGAGCCGGGCCTGGGGCATGTGGTCACCGACCAGGTCGATCGCGGCGACCAACGCCTTGGCTTCGAGCGGCAGCAGCCGGGCCGGGCGGGCGAACGAGTCGCCGTAGGGCTCGGAATCAACTTCGATTGCGTCGCCCTTGATCTCGGCGTACAGGACGTAGGTGCCGCCGCCGAAGTTGACCACGTTGAGCACATCGACGTCGTCACGCAGCTCCTCCTCAGAGAGTTCGAGCAGCGAGCACAGCTCCTTGACCGAAAGCTTCTCCCCTTCCTTGGCAGCACCGATCAGCATCCCGGCGAGGGTGACCAGCCGGCCGAAGCGCTCGGGGCGGATCGCCGCAGAAGTGCGGTCCTTGCTGCGCTGGCGACGCTCCTTCACGGGCGGGGCGACCGGCTCCGCCGAGTCGGCGATCTTGAATCCATTTACGTGGCGGTCACGCAGCAGCGAAATCCTGTCCCGTGCCACCTCCCTGAGGGCGGGTGGGTCGAGGACCTCGGCGTTCTGGCGCCACCTGAGCACCCAGGCGAGCAGTTCACGTTCGCTGGCGTAACTGGTTTCGAGGACGATTCCGTCGCCTTCGACTCCGTCTGCGGCGGTGGCCGGCCTGACCGTGCCGTGACGGCCGAAGTCGCGCTCGATAAGCCAGGCGATCCGTTCACGGAAGAAGATCTTCGCGGTGCCTGCCGGCTGGCCGAGTTGCCAGTCAGCGAGGTAGGCGTAGTCACGCCGCTCGAACTCCTCGGGTGGGGTGAAGTCATGTTCGGACTTGGTCGCGTAGCCGACCTTGCCCTGAATGCGGGAGAGCCGAAAGACCCGGACCGCGTCCCTTTCATGGGAGTGAGCGATCAGGTAGAACTGCCCACCCCGGAAGACCAGGTGGTACGGATCTACTCTGCGAGAGCCGATTTCGTCCCGCTCCATCGTGTGATACTCGAAGGTGACTGTCTTGTGGCGGGATATCGCAGTCTCGATCCGCGCCAGCCGCTGGGTCAGCTCGCGGGAAGAGGTCGAGGCGAACTTGGCCATCGAGACCGGGGTGTTGTCCGGATCCGATAGTGGATTCGGATGGCCCCAGGCGACCTGCTGCAGAGCCAGCCGTAGCGGCTCGGCATATGCGAACTCACTTTCGGTGAGCAGGCTGAGCGAGGTCCGCAGCGCGGCCAGTTCGTCGTCGGTGAATTCGATCGCCGGCAGGTAAAAGTTCTCCGGCGGCAGTGAGTAGAGCTCGGCCTCGAAGAAGCCGTCGCCCGGTCGGTCCACCTTAAGCTCGATTCCGAGGCTGTCGAGTTCGGCCCGGTCGGCGTAGAAGCGGCGCGCGAAGGCGTCTTCGTTCATCACGCTGTATCCCTCTACTTCCCGCTTGATCTCCAGGGCTGAAACGGGCCTGCCCTGAGCCATCAGGAAAGAGATCAGCGAGAGCTGCCGGATGAGCTTCTCTGTGTCCTTTGCCATCAACGGTTGACAATACCTGCGGGCGGGTAGTCCGCCCGTCTACCAGCGCCCGTTTTCCACCATTTCTGCGCAATTTGGGCTGCTAATTGACCTGCGTTTCACAATGGTCAACTTCGGTGCTCCCCCGACCAGGCAAGGTCGGCCCCGGTCTGCCTGCCTTTCGTCCCCCGGCGGCCCACGCGCCTGCAACCATGGTGCTCGGCTACCGGCGTGGTCGGGGGGTCCGGTCGGTCATTGACCGGAGCGGAGGGCCCGGCGCTCCGCGTAACGCTCGGAGCGCCCGAGCGCCTCCTCCCGGTCCATGTACGGGACCAGAAGGGAGAAGAGGATGTCGGGCCCGACTTCGGGCAGGTGCAGGGTGCGCTCGCCGACTATCTCGGCCCGGATCACGACCGCGGCACCGCTGACTGACATCGTCGCGATCGACCGCGGCACTTCCTCCCGGTCCGGCATCCGGGTGCGGCCGCCATCGACGAAGTTGGCGATCAGGCGGACCGCGGAAAGGTATCGCTCGAGCGCCGAGGGGCCGGCCGAGAACATGTCGACGATGCACATGCGGGCGAAGGCCGGTTCAGCGGCGAGGAAGTCCAGCGCAGCCTCAATTCCGAGTTCGATCTGTTCGGGCCAGGTCAGGGCGGGGTCCGAACAGGCCTTGATCACCTCGGTGACGAAGCGACCGAGGATCGCGTCGTAGGCCGCGAGGAAACAGGCTTCCTTGTCGGGGAAGATTTCGTAGAAGGTAGACCGCGATACCCGGGCCTGGGCCACTATGTCGGCGACGCTGACGTCGGCGTACCTCTTCTCGGCGCAGGACTGGGCCATGGCGTCGAGCAGGCGGTCCCGCTGGGATGTCACAACGAACTCGCGGGGGAGGTTGTGGCGGCCGGAAGGCAGCGGCACGCCGGACACGTCCGTGGTGCCCGCCTGGTCTGCTGTGGTGACCCCGTCGCTCACTCCGAAACCCCGGTCGCCATCATCGCCTCGAGAGCGGTCTGGTGACCCATGTAGGGCACAACAGCGAGGTAGATCATCTCCGGCAGCAACTCCGGCAGCAGCTTCGAGTTGCCGGCCGAAGCCTCGTTGAAGATCAGGGCCGAGATTCCACCGACGATCACACGGGAGGCTTCACCGGGCACCCGCTCGGGGTTGTCAATCAGCTCACGGCCGGCGTCGAGGAAAGGAAAGAAAGCGCTGACGGCCTGCTGATACCGGTCACGGGCCCGAGCGCCGGCGCCGAAGCCCTCGACGATCCCGACCCTGACGGCTACCGGGTTCTGAGCGAGATACCTGAGCAGACTGCGGATACCGCCCCGCAGCCGCCCGATCCAGTCACCGCTGTCGTCGGACGCGAAGCCTTCGGCGACGAAAGCGAGCATGCGGTCCATGACCGTCGCATAGGCCGCAACGAAGCAGTCTTCCTTATCGGCAAACTGCTCGTAGAAGGTTGCCCTTGAGACCCCGGCGGTCGAAATGATGTCGGCTACGGTGGTCTCGGCGAAGCCCTGCTCGGCGACGACCCGAATCATCGCTTCGACCATCCGCTCGCGCTGGGAGCGGACCACGACGTCCCGCGGCAGACCGTGGCGGCCGCTGGGCAGCTTGCTGCGTGCTTTGATTTCGGATTTCTTTTCCGACTGCTTCATCAGTGCCTCTGCTGAGTGAACCTTGAACGGTACGGTACGGTACATGATAACCGGAGTCGGACAAGCGACGGAGCCTGTGCCTAGACTGCACGGAGTGACTGCCGCACCGGACAGCCAGAGCCGACCTTGAACGTCGGAATCATCGGCCTCGGCTACGTCGGGCTGCCCCTCGCCGTAGCCTTCGCTCAGGAGGGCGACCAGGTGATCGGGCTGGATCTCGATCCGGTGAAGGTCGACTCTCTCAACCGGGGCGAGAGCTACATCGAAGATGTCGACTCGGAAGAACTCTCCCGGCTCGGCGGGTTGATCGAGGCGTCCGGAAACGCGGCTGAGCTCGCCCGCTGCGAGGCGGTGATCATCTGTGTGCCCACGCCGCTCACCGGGTCGCGGGAGCCGGATCTCTCCTTTCTTGAAAGTGCAGCCCGGATGCTCGCCGGCGTTTTGAAGCAGGGACAGATCGTGATCCTCGAATCGACCACCTACCCCGGCACTACCCGTGATCTGCTTGCGGGAGCTCTCGAGAGCTCCGGGCTTAAAGCAGGAACCGATTTTCACCTCGCCTTCTCACCCGAGAGGATCGACCCCGGGCGAACCGACTTCACCGTCAGGACGACCCCGAAGCTGGTCGGCGGACTGACCCCGGAGAGCACCGAGGCGGCGAAAGCCGTCTACGAGCGCATCTGCGACCGGGTGGTTCCTCTGTCCGGGCCCGAGGCGGCGGAACTCTCGAAGTTGCTCGAGAACATCTTCCGCTCGGTCAACATCGCCCTGGTGAACGAACTGGCTCAGCTCTGCGACCGCCTGGGGGTGGATGTCTGGGAGGTGATCGACGCTGCTGCGACCAAGCCGTTCGGCTTCATGCGTTTCGAACCGGGTCCGGGAATGGGCGGTCACTGTCTTCCCGTGGACCCCTTCTACCTAGCCTTCAAGGCCCGGGAACACGACTTCTACCCTGAGTTCATCGAGCTTGCCGGCAAGATCAACCAGTCGCAGCCGCTGTTCTGCGTAAACCGGGTCGAACATGTGCTGAACGACAACGGCAAACCGGTAAACGGGACCAGGATCCTGATTCTGGGGGTCAGCTACAAAGCCGGAGTCGGGGACGTGAGGGAGTCACCGGCGATCAAGATCATCCGGCTTCTTGGCGAGCTGGGCGGCGATCTCAGCTACCACGATCCGCACGTTGCGCAGCTCGCCGAAAGCGGGCTTGAGAGTTCGGACCTCGACGAAGCTCTTGACCTTGCCGACCTGACCGTGATCGTCACCGCACACCCCGAGTTCAACATCCCGGAAATCGTCGAGAAGAGCGACCTGGTGCTCGATCTGCGCGGGGTCACGCGGGAGATCGACGCCGAGCACGTAACCCGCCTCTAGGCGATGGCCCGTCCCTCCCGAATCCCGCGACTGCCACTTCCGGCCCGGCTGCGGCGGCCGGCCGCGTTCAGCCACTGGCAGCAGATCAAATCCGACAAGGCGACAGCTGTGCTGGCCGCGGGCACGATCGTGATCGCCGCCGCCGTGGTCATCGGCCAGTACGGCCGGCTCCTGACCAGGCGCACCAAAAGCGCCGACCCCGACGAGACCCTGATCACCTCGGCACCCACGGCTGCCGTCGACACCGTCGGGGTGGCGATCGAGGGATTCAGCGCCGCGCCGCGTCATGAAGTCGTGCTCTTCAATCTGCTGTCGGGGTTCCTTGGATCTTTCGCCCTGGTCCGACTGGCCACCTGGGCTATCCGGAATGGGCGTGGGCCCTTCAGGAACGTGAGCGTCGGCGGCCGCCACATCCACCACTTCGTCCCGGGGATCCTGATCGCCTTCGCTTCCGGCATCGTCGGCCTGCTCGTGCGTCAGGGTGAAGCCGATGCGAGAGCCGCCTTGACGATGGGCATAGGCATGGGAATGACCTTCGACGAGGCCGCCCTGCTGCTGGACATGCGTGACGTCTACTGGACCCGTGAAGGCCTGCTGAGCGTACAGGTGACCCTTGCCACCGGAGCCGCAATGGGCGCCGCGATCCTCACCATCAGGATTCTGAGTCGCGGCGAACGCCGCCAGGAGGAGGCAGGGGAAATACCCGCCCAGCCCCACGCTTTTTCCCGGCCGGGGCCCGCGCCCGGTACTTCCCGGGCGAGCTGAAGACGCGACCGTACTCGGGCGAAGTCCAGACTTCGTTGTCTCGACCTGCGCGTACATAGCGAAAAGGTGCGACGGGCGGGGGCTGCGGAAAAGGCCGTCAACCAGGCCCGATCACAGGTTCAGGGCAAAAAAAATGTCGGGCGGCGGATCGACTCAAGGGAGAGTGAGCCGATCCGCCTGACACCGACGAAGCGCTGCTGAGGGTAGGGAGGTCCCCAGTCAACGTATTTTGCAGTCCTCACTTCCAGTGATGGACTTGCTTGGACAGCATTGTACACAAAACAGGCAAGTTTATGTATAACTGGCCTGTGAAGCGCCCGAACCAGTGAAACCCGGCGTTCTCAGAGCGCAGCATCAGAGCGCAGCATCAGAGCGCAGGATCGGAGCGCAGCATCGGAACGGGGGATCGATCTGCCAGGTGGCGACGAAGGGCGCGCTGGCAGGGGCACTGGCAGGGTCTGCCGGCGGGACCGTCGTCAGTCGGCCGAGATCCAGACGTTCTGGTCGTGGCCGGGTCCGACGCCGACCAGCGCGATCGGCACGCCGACGAACTCGCTGATGTAGCGGATGTAGTCGAGCGCCTCCGCGGGGAGGTCCGCTTCACTGCGACAGTCGGTTATTTCGGCATCGAAGCCGGGCAGGTCTTCGTACTCCGGAGTGACGTTGTGGAGGATCGACTGGTGGTAGGGGAAGTCCTCGAGCACCGCACCCTCGCGCGAGCGGTAGCGGACCGCGACCCGAATCGTGTCGAGTCCGGCGAGCACGTCCAGCTTGGTCATGGCCAGCGCCGAGGTGCGGTTGAGCCGCACCGCGTACTTCAGCGCAACCAGGTCAAGCCAGCCGCAGCGGCGGCGGCGGCCCGTGGTGGTGCCGTACTCGTGGCCGCGGTCGGTCATGAACTCGCCGGTCTCATCGTGAAGCTCGGTCGGAAAGGGTCCCGAGCCGACCCGTGTCGCGTAGGCCTTGACTATCCCCCAGACCTCGTCGATGTCAGTCGGGCCGACGCCGGCACCGACGCAGGCCGCGCCGGCTATCGGGTTCGAGGAGGTGACGAAGGGATAGGTGCCGTGGTCGAGGTCGAGCAGGGCGGCCTGGGCTCCTTCGAAAATCACCTTGTGCCCGGCGTCGAGTTCGTTCCAGCACAGTTTGGCGGTGTCGGTGATGTACGGCTCGAGCCGGTGGCCGTAGGCGAGGTAATCCTCAACGATCGAGTGGAGGTCAAGTCGGTCGTCCGGCAGGTGCTCGTCGGAGACTTCAGCCTCCTTCTGGAGCTTGCGGCGCCTGACCGCCAGTTCACGAAGGGCCTGTTGCTTGCTCTCCAGCGCGGCCATGATCTTCTTGCGCAGGATCTTCTCATCGAGCAGGTCCTGAACCCGGATTCCGATACGCAGCGCCTTGTCGGCATATGCCGGACCGATGCCGCGGCGGGTGGTCCCGATCGAGAGCTTTCCGAGCTTCAGTTCGTCAGCCGTGTCCAGCAGGATGTGGTACGGCATGATCAGGTGGGCGTTGGCAGAGATCCTCAGCTTGGAGGTGCTGATCCCGGCCCGTCGCAGCCCCTCGATTTCCTCGAGCAGCACCTTCGGGTCGACCACCACACCATTGCCGATCACGCAGAACTTGTCCTCGTGGAGGATGCCCGAAGGGATCAGGTGGAACTTGTACTCCACGCCGTCGCGCACGATCGTATGGCCGGCGTTGTTGCCACCCTGAAAACGGACTATCGCGGAGGCGTCCTTGGCGAGCAGATCGGTGATCTTGCCCTTGCCTTCGTCCCCCCATTGGGTCCCTACTATTACCAATCCGGGCATCAGCGCTGAGTCTACGGAGTGGAGACGCGCACGGTCACTGTCCCGGCGGCTGAAACTGCATGCGGTGGTCTGTCCCGTAGAGCGGCAGCGGGTCGCCGCAGATCTCGACCAGCCGGGAGACGATCCGGTCACCGAGCTGTTCTTCGAGCTGAGTCTGGTCGAAATTGGTCGTAACCATGACCGACTTCTGGCGCTCGTAGCGCTCGTTGATCAGTGCGTAGAGCTGTTCGAGCACCCACTCGGTCCGCTTCTCGGTGCCGAGGTCTTCGAGGTGAAGCATGTCCACCTCGCAGAGCCGCTCGAAGAAGTCGGCGTAGGATTCGTCGCCGGGATCGTTGTCGTATGTCGAACGGATCCGGCCCAGCAGTTTCGGCAGCGAGTAGATCGCGGCAGTGCGTCCGCGTTTGAGGATCTCCTTCGAGACCAGCATCGCGAGGCTGGTCTTGCCGGTACCGGTGTCGCCCATCAGCCAGACGCCACGGCCCTCGGTCAGATTCCGCTCGAGGTCCTGGATCCAGTCGCGGATTGCGTTGACCACGACCGAGTCGATCCCGGTGACCGGCGGCCGGTCGAAGGACACCCCGCGGTACCGGGCCGGGATCACCGAGTTGATGCCGGCGCCGCGGGCCCGGGCAAGCCGCGGCTCAAGGCATTCGCACTTGTAGGCCAGGTCGTCCTCACCGAGGATCCAGCCGGAGCCGTCGCACTTGGCGAACGGGCACGGTCCGACCTTGCCACTACCGGAGGCGGCGATGGCCATCAGCGGGCCTCGGCGCGCTCGGCCCGGACCGCGGGCGCGCTGCCTTCGCCAGTCGGGTGCTCGGGCGCGCGCTCGGCGAACTTCGGGTAGTCCGGCAGGAAAGTCAGGTTGACCGTTCCGATCGGTCCGTTCCTGTGTTTGGAGATGATCACCTCGGCGGTCCCGTCGCGCTCGTCTGCCTTGCGGTAGATGTCCTCGCGATAGAGGAAAGCGACCAGGTCCGCATCCTGCTCGATGTTCCCGGAATCGCGCAGGTCGGACAGGATCGGGCGCTTGTTGATGCGGCTCTCGTTGGCGCGGGAAAGCTGGGAGAGCGCGACCACGGGCACTTCCAGTTCGTTTGCCAGCAGCTTCAGCCCACGGCTTATCTGGCCGACCTTCTCGACCATGCTCACCCGGGATTCATCCATGCGCATCAGTTGGAGGTAGTCGACGATGATCAGGCCAAGGCCTTCCTCCTCCTGCGCGTGCAGGCGCCGGGCTTTGGCGCGAAGGTCGAGCAGTCCGAGGTCCGAAGTAGTGTCGATCCAGAGCGGTGCCTCCTCCAGCCTGTTGCAGGCCTCGACCACCTTGCCCCAGTCGCGCTGGCTGACGTTTCCCTTGCGCAGCCGGTCACCGTAGACCTTGGCCTGGGACGCGATGAAGCGCTGGGCGAGTTCTATCTCGGACATTTCCAACGAGAAGAAGGCGACCGCCCGGTTCTCCCTGACCGCCACGTGCTCGGCGATGTTGGCGACGAAGGCACTCTTGCCGACCGAAGGCCGGGCGGCGATGATGATCAGGTTCGAAGGCTGGAATCCGCCGGTCATTTCGTCCAGGTGAGCGAAGCCGGTCGGGGTCCCGGTCATCTTCAGCTCTCCCCTGGAGAGTTTCTCGAGCCGCTCTATCTCATCGCTGAGCACGTCGTTGATTCGCCGGAAATCCCCCGCCTGCTCCTTGTGGGCGACGTCGAACAGAAGCTGCTCGGCCCGTTCGGAAAGCTCCCGGCCGGAACCCTCCCGCTCTTCAACCCAGGCGCCGATCTGGTGGCTGGTGTCGAGCAGCCGGCGCAGCAGCGCGTTCTCCTTGACGATCTCGGCGTAATGCCTCGCGTTGCCGGGGGCGGGGACCTTGGCCGCCAGTTCCGAGATGTAGTTCTTGCCTCCGGCCGCTTCGGTGAGACCGGCCGTGGTCAGGGCCTCGTTGACGGTGAGCTCGTCACAGGGCCGGTCGGAGCTGTAGAGGTCGAGCATGACCCCGTAGATCGCGCGGTGGCGATCGAGATAAAAGTCAGCGGCCTTCAGCTTCACATCGTCGACCACCCGGTTTACCGCCGGGTCGCTGACGAGCATCGCGCCGAGGACAGACTCCTCGGCCTCGATGTTTTGCGGTGGTACCCGGGCGGCTATTTCTCTTCGGCGACGATCGTCTTGACCGATGCCGTGGCGCCGCCCGCTACTTCGACGTCGATCATGTAGGTACCGACCTGGTGGATCGGGACATCGAGACGGATCTTGCGCTTGTCGACCTTGATGCCGCGGGCATCACGGATCGCTTCGGCGATTTCCTTGGTGGTGACCGACCCGTAGAGCTTGCCGTCCTCGCCGGCCCGGTGCTGGATCGTCAGAACGGTCTTGGAGAGAAGCGACGCAGACTCGGCGGCACGGGCGAGTGCCTCACGCTCGGCCTTGTCGGCGGCCTCCTTGCGGCGGATCGCCTCTTCCAGAGCGCCTGGTGTGGCCGGCTGGGCCAGTCCGCGGGGCTGCAGGTAGTTGCGTAGGTAGCCGGGCGAGACCTCGATCGCGGTCCCGTTTTCACCGAGGCCCTCGACGTCTGCCAGCAGGATGGCGTCGGCCATTACCGCTCACCCACGTACGGCAGCAAGGCGACCTCGCGGGCACGCTTGACGGAGACCGAAAGCTGGGCCTGGTGCTTGCGCGACAGCCCGGTCACACGGCGGGAGCGGGTCTTGCCCTTGTCCGAGATGAAGCGACGCAGGAGCGTGAGGTCCTTGTAGTCGATGTTCTCGGCGGTGATTTTGGTGTACTTGCGCGGGCGTACGCGCTCGCTAAAGCGCTTGCCGCGGCGTGCTGATCCTGCGTCTTTTGGGTTAGCCAATTTCTTTTCGTTGCCTTACGTAGTTCCGGCCCGGACGGCCGGGCAATTCAGGGTCAGCAATGGTAGCGATTCGCAGCCCGCCCCGGCCGCCGGCCCGGACCCGCTGGCCCGGACCGGATCAGCTTGCGCTAGAACGGGATGTCGTCGTCCGGCCCGCCACCGGCCGGCGCGAAGTCCCCGGTGTCGGCCGGAACGTCGGCCTGCGGTGTAAACCCGCCGCCCTGTTCGCCGCCTCCGCCGCCCTGTTGGCCGCCTCCGCCACCCGGGGCGGAGCCGTCGCGGGAGCCGAGGAACTGGACCGTATCGGCGACGATCTCAACCGTCTGCCGCTTGCCGGAACCGTCTTTGGCTTCCCACTCGCGCCAGTCGAGGCGGCCGTCGACCGCGACCGGCCGGCCCTTCGAAAGGTAGTTCGAGCAGTTCTCACCCGAGGCGCCCCAGACGGTGACGTTGAAGTAGTTGGGCTTGTCCACCCACTGACCGCTCTGGTCCTTGCGGCGGCCGTTGACGGCCACACGGAGGGTGCAGACTGCGGTCCCGGTCGGTGTGTGTCGCAGTTCCGGGTCGGTGGTCAGGTTGCCCGTAATCGTGACCCTGTTGATGTTCTCAGCCATTGCGTGTTCGCTCCTTATCGTTCTATTCGTGCATCCCAGTGTCGGGGTGCGTGTCGGTTTCGCCTCGCGGTTCCTGACAGCACTTCTGGAAATCTAGCGCGGCGTCTTGACGGCACAAGTGCCCCGGGACCCCGAATCCTCCCCCCGATCGCGCAATCTGCGGCAAAAGAACCTGTTGTACGAGTCTGACCGGCTCATCCGAGCCACGCTGGGCCAGAACCTGTCCAAGGGCGCAGCGCGGCAGGGCAGCAGAATAAGTAGCGGCTGGTCAGTAGTCGCGGGAACGGCGACGGGGACGATCGTCGTCGTCTCCCGTGGGCGCCATGACGACCGAAGTGGCCGGGGGTGCCGGCAGGACCGGATCGGCAGGGTCCACCCGGAAAATCCGGAAGCGCACCACACCGTCGGCGATCTTCAGGTTGTGGTCGAGGTCGTCGAGCAGTGAGGTCGGAGCTTCGAAGCGGAACCAGCGGTACTCGGACTCGCTCTTGTGGTCGATTTCATAGGCCATCTCGCGGACGCCCCAGTTGTCTTCGTGCAGCAGCGTGCCGGCAGATTCGATCGACGACTTGGCGTCGGAGGCGAGTTTTTCACGGCCTTCTTCCTCGACGTCAGGGTCGAGCATCAGGATGAGTTCGTATTGGCGGGCTGCTTCAGACAAAATCGACGCGGGACTATAACGGGCTTCGGGGGGAGAGACCGCCTCCCCTCGGAGCTGAAGGTCCCATGACTGGTCTGAGAATCGACCGAACGAGGGCCATCAAGGCCGCCGCAGCGGCCGGCATGGCCCTGCTGGCGATCTCCATCCTGCCCGGACTCCTGCGTCCCCCGGCACCGCCCGGGCTGCCTGCGGACGTTGGCTTCGCTCCGTCCGAGACCGCGGGCGCACCGATGCGGGCAGCGGGGGCGGGGCCAGCCAGGCCCCGCAAACCAGCCGTTTCCGACCGACGACGGGCTGAAGTGAAGCGGGCCGGCATGAAAGGTCGGAAACGGGAAGGGGCGGCCCGTTCGCCACCGTCGCCCCCGAGCTCGCCCTCGCCTTCGCCCGCACAGGTGCCAGACCAGGCTCCCGGCCCCTCGACTGCTGCCGGCCCCTCCCCGGACGCCGGCCCGGACGCCGGTCAGGACGCCGGCCCGGCACCGACAGCGTCCATCTACACTCCGCCGCCGGCTTCACCCGCTCCGCAGCCTCCACCGTCGGTTCAGACGGATGGCTCGCAGGAGTTCGCGCCGCGTTGAGCAACCTGCGGAGTCTGTAGCGGCTGACGTCCGTCAGCCCAGGTTGTTCACAAACTGGCGGATCCGGTCGGTGGCCCGGGATGTGAATGGGTAGTACAGCTCCGAGGCGTGACCCCTGTTCGCAACCACGAAGAGCCGGCCTTGGGGGAACCGTAGATTCACCATTCGGGCCTCTTTGACCGTGGTAATGGAGTCGAATTCCCCGGCCAGGACGAGGGTCTTCAGGTTGCCGGGCATCTTCACGCCGGAAGGGACCGGCTTCTCCATGTTGCCGGTCGGGGCCGGCCAGGTGATGCAGTTGTCGATGTCGCTGGCCGGGTCCCGCACCCAGACGCCGACGGGAACGGGCGCCCAGTAGTTCCGGGGCCGGAAGTCCTTGACCGCCTGCTGCAGCTGTCGCCGGCGGTCGGGAATCGCGGACTGGCGATCCCACGGGGTCGGATAGTCGTTGCAGATGGTTGCGTAGTACATGCCTTCGGAGTAGTAACGGGGGGATCCGGCTCCGGGCGGACCGGGGTCGGTCAGCTCACGCAGCGGCACGCGGTTGCCCCCGAGCCAGGCCGAGACTGCGGCGTTCAGCCTGTGATAGCCGTTGGGTGCGTAGCTGGCGGCATCCCCCATCAGGTAACCGAGAATGTTGCTGACGAAGGTGGATCCGGTTCCGATCAGCTTCATCGTGCGCTTGAGCCGCCCGACCGCGTTGCCGGAGCAGTCCGGCAGACGCCGGCACGCGAGCCGCACCGCCCTCTTCGCAGCCGGGTAGAGGCTTGGCCAGAAAGGGCTTTCCCCCGAGATCGGATAGGCGGAAGAAAGGATCAGCCCCTTCATCCCCTCGCCGTACCGGGCGGCATAGGACTGGCCCAGATAGGTGCCGTAGGAGTCTCCGTAGAGGATCATCTTCCGTTTTGGCAGGGCGATCGCCCGGCGCACCGCTTCGACGTCGGCGGCTGATTCGGCGGTCGTATAAGCCTGGAATCGTGGTCCGAGCTTCTTCGCGCAGGCGGCGAGTGCCTTCTGCTGCGGTACCCGTCCCCGCTGGAGTTCAGCACAGAGCAACGGGCTCGACAGTCCGGTGCCGCGCTGGTCGATCGCGATCAGTTCATGGCGGCGCAGAAACGGAGCAAAGACCGCAACGGTCGGCCTGATCGAATCTGCATTGGTCGCGGCGAATCCGGGCCCTCCTTCGATGAAGACGATCGTGCCCTTCGATGGCCTGGACCGGTCGTCGCGCGGCCTTAGCGCGAAGCTGATCTTCTGGGTTCCGATGTCCGGGTCTGCCCTTACGGCCGGGACCTCGATCTGGCCACAGCGCCAGGTGCCGGCGGCGCCGATGTCGCAGTCACGCAGCTTCGGCCGCTCGATGGCTGCGGCCGCCGGGTCACTTGCGCTCTTTTCACCCTGGGCAGCCCCGCAGCCGGAAAGGCCGACCGCTGCGCCTGTTGCCGCCGCGATCACCAACGCTGTGATTGCCAGGCGGGTCCGGTTCACTCCGGTTCCTGGTCGGCTATCTGGCTGCGCACGAGATTGATGTCAGCGACCTGTTCGTCGATCCAGTCCCGCGGGTTGCGGGAGATGATCACCTCCCGCAGGCCGTCGGCCCGTTCGCGCCTCTCGCGGGGGGACATGGTCAGGGCGCGGTAGATCGTATCGGCCTGGTCCTGGATGTCGAACGGGTTCACCGTGAGCACGTAATCCTCAAGCTCTTCGTGCGAGCCGGTGTTCTCGGAGAGCATGAGCACGCCGTCGCGCAGGTTGATGGCCGGCGCTTCCTTGGCGACCAGGTTCATCCCGTCAAAAATCGAGTTGACCATCAGCAGGTCGAAGTGCTTGTAGCGGGCGACTGCCTCGATGAAATTCTCGTAGACCCGCAGGTCGATCGGCATCCAGTCGGTGGTCCCGTGCCGATGGTTGACCACCGCGACCAGAGCCTCGATCCGCTCGAGGTACTCGGCGTACTCGGGCACGTCCTGGCGCGAGGGCTGGAGGTGGGCGACAAATGTGACCCGTTCGCGGAACTCGGGGTGCTGACTCAGGAAGGTGTCGAAGGCGGTGAAGCCGCGCAGTACGTTCTTGGACAGATCGGCCCGGTCCACACGGAGGATCAGGTGCTCCCGCCGGCGCGCGAGGACCTCCTTCTCGGCTTGGGCGACCTCCGGGGAGTCGGCGGCACGGCTCAGCCGTTCGGAGTCGATCGGCAGCGGATAGGCCCGCACGATCGTGTGGCCGCCCGGATGTTCGACCCGGAGCTCGTCGTAGTCGACTTCGTAGCCCATCAGGCGGTTGCAGCAGGCGAGGAAGTTGATGCAGTAGGCGGAGGTGTGAAAGCCGATGATGTCGTTGGCGAGCAGGCCGTCGAAGATCGCCTCGCGGATCCGGCTCGGCAGGATCCTCCAGCTGTCCGGCTGCGACCAGGGGATGTGAACGAAGTGGTAGAGCAGCGCGTCCGGGCGCGCGGCGCGGATCATCCGGGGGGCGGTGTAGAGGTGGTAGTCGTGGAGCATCACCAGCGGGCGCTCGCGATCTGCGACCTGCCGGATCACCGCGTCGGCGATGTCCTGATTGACCGTCTGGTAGCCGTAATCCCAGGCGTCGATTTCGTTCTGGCGGATGTCCGGGGCGTTGGAGAGGTCCCAGAGGTAGTGCTGAATGAACCAGAGGATCGGGTTGGCGACCACGTTGTAGAAGCGGTCGAAGGCTTCGGGCTCGCTCTCGACCATCAGCACCCTGTACGAGACGTCATTGATCTCGATGTCAAGCGGCTCGAAGTCGTTCTCCGCCGTGACCGCGACGTCTTCGGTGGTCATCGCCGAGGCGATCCAGAGGGCGTCGCGGTTGGCGACCAGGCCGGACAGGGCGGTGACCAGCCCTCCGCCGCCCCGAATCAGCTGGCGTTGGCCCTCCTCGTCACGCTCGAACTGTGCCGGGCCGCGATTCGAAACGATTATCAGCGGCTGTGTGGACTCCTCCGTGTTCACGGTAAACAGTTTATGCCGAAGCAAAGCTGAAGGTGTGGCAGTCGGTCGGTCAGCCGCCCGAGAGCGCGGTGGGACGTTCCCTGAGCTCGATATCGACCGTCACCGGCTCGCCGTCCCGAATGATCTCGAGGCTGACCGTGTCGCCCGGCCGAAGCCCGCCGATGATCCGGCCGAGATCCTCCGAGCGGTTGACCGGCTCGCCGTCTGCCGCGACGACCACGTCGCCGCCGGTTGTGTAGCGGCCGCCCTGAAAAGTGATCTCATCGTTCCCACCGCGGATGCCGGCTGCTTCGGCCGGTCCACCCTTGACCACCTCGGCCACGATCGCACCGCGCTCGGCGTCGAGCCCCAGCTTCTCCGCCAGCTGTGGATAGAGCGGCTGGGTGCTGACCCCGATGTAGGCGTAACTGGCCTCGCCGTTCTCGCGAAGCTGGTCCACCGATGCTTTGATCGCGTTGACCGGCACTCCGAACCCGACTCCGTTGCTCGCCCCCGAGCCAGTCTGGATTTGCTGGCTGATTCCGATCACACGACCGTCAGCGTCGAGCATCGGGCCGCCGGAGTTACCGGGATTGATCGAGGCGTCCGTCTGAATCGCGCCTTCGATCTGGAAATCGGTGAGCGACCTGACCGACCGGCCGGTCTGGGAAACGACCCCGGTCGAGAGCGAGTGGTCCTCACCAAACGGGCTGCCGATCACAGCTACCGGCTGGCCGGGTACGACCTCGTCGCTGTCTGCCAGTTCGAGCGGCTTCAGATCCACCGCATCGGGATCGACCTTGAGCAGTCCGACATCGGAAAACGGGTCGAAGCCGAGGATCTCGGCCGGCACGACGTTGCCGTCCTTGAACTCGACGAACACCCGATCGGCCGCGGTGCGGTTCTCACCTTCGCCGTTGGTGATGACATGAGCGTTCGTGACGACTTCACCGTTGTCGCTGAGGACGAATCCGGAACCTCCCGCTGCCCGGGCGTCGAACGGGCCGGCGTTCTCCGAACCGAAGATCGAGCTGACCGAGATCACTCCGTCCACGGTGTCGGCATAGATCTTGGCGGGGTTGAAAACCTGGCCTTCGCTGCCAACGGTGACTGCCGTCGCCGGCGTCTGCTCGGAGGTCGTGGTCGCCGTGGTGGCAGCCGGTTCAGCGGGCTCGGAGGAGTCCGAAGAGCAGCCTGCCACTACCGGCAAGGTGACCGCCGCAACCACGAGGGCCGCGACGAGAGCCGGCCGCGGAGCGGGTCGAGACAGGCGGGCAGATCGGGCTTTGCGGCGTGAGGGGAAAAAGCGCATCGGCTTCGAGGATACGGGACCGGGAGCCCGGGCAGAGTCAGCCGAAGTGGTCGAACCCCGCAGGCGGCGGCTCGCGGTGGCCACCTGTGATCACCGTGACTCCGCTTCCAGGACGGGTTTTGCCGATCACGCTGAGTCCACACCCCAGTGGGACGATCCGCTCTTCGACGGTCGCCAGTGCCTCAGCCGGGAGGGTAAAGGCGAGTTCGTAGTCCTCTCCGCCGGCCAGGGCCAGGTCGGTCCAACTCCGGCCGGCCGCTTCAGCTACCTCGAGTACGCCCGCCTGAACCGGGACCCGATCACGATTGATTTCGATCGCCACCCCCGAGGCCCGGGCGATGTGAGCAAGGTCGGCGGCAAGACCGTCGCTGACGTCGATAAGCGCGCTCACGCCGGAACCCCTCAAGGCACGACCAGCCTCAAGTTGCGGCCGTGGTGCCAGCTGCCTCTGAATGAGCGCATCGCGTGCACCGGGCGGCAGCGCCGCGTCGTCTTCGAGCCCGGGCCGCCCGAGCAGGAGCAGGCCGGCGGAAGCACCCCCCAGCTCGCCGGTGACTGCGACCAGCTCGCCCTCTGCGGCACCCGAGCGCAGGACCGGATGCTCGCCGGCCGGAGTCCGACCGACCACAGTCACCGAAACGAACATGGTCGGGGAAGCGACGGTGTCGCCGCCGGTCAGCGCGGCTCCGAACCCCTCTGCGACTTCGACGAAGCCGTCGGCGAGCTCTTCGAGGAAGGTGCTCGAGGTGCCGGCCGGAATTCCCAGGGTCACGTAGACCTCCCCGGGGTCGGCGGCCATCGCGGCGATGTCGGAGAGCGCCGTCCCGACCGCCTTCTGTGCGATCTGCAGCGGGCTGCTCGACTCCCGGCTGAAGTGGACTCCCTCGACCACGGCATCGACCGAAATCGCCGTCGGGCCACCGTGGACCGTAACCGAGGCGTCGTCGCCGATGCCGGTCCAGACCGGCCCTTCGGGGCTCGAAAGCCGCCTCAGCCGGTCGATCAGGTCGAATTCACTCATGCCCCGGTCCATCGCTGTCTGACACTATGCCCTGTCGGATGGCAGAGGAAGCAAACACTGACGAGCAGGGCAAGCCCTCCGGGCTGCTCCACCGGCTCGGCCACCTCGGCGCGACCGTGGGCCGGCAGAAGCCGAAGAAGAAGTCCACCAGGCTGATCGTGCAGGGCGGGATCGCGGCGCTGATCTTCGGGTTCCTGGTCCTGACCGTCGTCTCGCAGTGGTCCGAGCTACGCGATCAGGGCGTTGCCTTCGACCTCATCTGGCTGATTCCCGCGATCGCCGCGATGCTGGTCTTCTACACCCTGAGCGCCGCAGTCTGGGGACTGATCCTGCGACTGCTGGACAATCCGGTGTCGCCGGCTGAGGCCCAGCGCATCTGGGCCCAGCCACTGCTTGTCCGGTACATCCCCGGCAGTGTGCTTTTTGTCCTGGCACGGGTCTTGCTGGCGGAGAAGGTCGGCGTGTCGCGCCGGGTCTCGACCGCGGGAATCGTTTACGAGATGGCGGCGGCAATCTCCGCCGCGCTCAGTATCGCCACCTGGTTCCTGGTCGCCCACCCCGATACCCAGGGCCTCTGGATCAGGTGGCTTCCGATCCTGATCATCCCGGTGATGGTGGGCCTGCTCCACCCGCGGGTGTTCGGGCCGCTCACCACCCGGATACTCGTCGCGCTCGGGCGCGTACCGCTGCCGAAGATCATGCCTTTCCGGGGAGTAATGATGGTCTACTTCTGTTACCTGGGACTCTGGACGATCCTGGGCGTCGGCGTGTTCTTCGCGGCGCGCTCGGTCTACTCGGTGAACCTGGTCGACTTCCCGATCGTCGCGGCCTCGCAAGCAATCGGCTACCTCGCGGCCGTGGTCTCGGCGATCACGCCGGCGGGCCTGGGCGTGCGCGATGCCGCTTTCGCCTGGGCGGTGAAGGCCGCGTTGCCGAGCGGAAGCTTCGGGGTCGGTGCGGCGATCGCGATCGCGGTCAGGGCAACCCAGACGGTGGTTGAGCTGCTCTACGTGGGCGCCGTCACCTGGCTCGCCCGTCGTCGCCGGATACAGGACGAAAGCCTGACCGACCTCGTCCACGAAGCCGAGGCGGCAGAAGCACAGGAAGCCGGGTCAGTCGAAGCCGCCCCGCCCAGCTGAGCCGGGCTCAGCCGGGGGAGAAACCGCCGGAGTTGCCCGAAGGCGGGGCCGGCGCAGGAGCGGGTGCCGGTGCGGGAGCCGGGCTGCCGGCCGGGTCCTGGCCGACTCCGGGTGCGTAGGCGTCCGGGTTGTCGGCCGGGTTCGGCTGGTCGTTCGAGTTGTTGTTGCCGTCCTCTTCAGCCGGGTCTTCGGCGTTCGGGTCGAACTCGCTCCGGGTATCGGACGAGACGGTGTAGCCACCGGCGAAGTCTCCCCAGATCATCGGCTCGGACGGAACCGGCGTCTCTTCGCAGGGGATACCGGCGCCGCTGTAGAAGCTGCCCCAGATACTGGCCGGGACCGAGCCACCATCGAGGCCGGTGCTGATGTCGTTCGACTCGGGGTAGCCGACCCAGGTGGCAGTGGCGAGGTTCGGCTGATAGCCGACGAACCACGCATCCACCTGATTGTCGGTGGTGCCGGTCTTGCCCGCCTGGCCCAAGCAACCGGTGTACGCCCCGGTCCCGGTGCCACCGGTAATGTTGCCATGAAGGATCTTGGTGACCTCGTAGGCCGCTGCCTCGGTGAGCACCCGCACCGGCTTCGAGCGACCAGGGCGGTCTTCGTCCCCGTTCGGGAAGACGACCTTGTCGATTGCGGTCGGGTCGTGCCGGACACCACCGTTGGCGATGGTCGCATAGGCGCCGGCCATTTCCAGCGGCGAGACACCGATTGTCAGGCCGCCCAGCGTCTCGGCCGGATAACCGTCGAGCTTGGTCTTGATGCCGAGTGCCTTGGCCATCTCGGCGACCTTGTCCGGCCCGACGTCGAGCGCGAGCTGGGCAAAGACCGTGTTGTCCGAGGCGAGAGTCGCGGCCGCGACGCTGATCGCGCCTGAATACGAGTCGCCGTAGGTGGCAACCGTCCACGGCCCGTAGACCGGATCGTTGATGTCGAGGGGTTTCGACTCGTAATAGGTCGTATTCGGATCCATCCCCTGCGAGATCGCCGTGGCAAGAGTGAAGGTCTTGAAAGTCGATCCCGGCTGGCGTTTGCCCTGGGCGGCGAGGTTGAACTGGCTGTCGGTGTAGGACGCGGAGGAGACCATCGCCCTGATGTCGCCGTCTCTCGGGTCGACGGCGACCAGGGCCCCTGCCGGGCCTCCGTAGAGGTTGGCGGCGATCGCGTCGAGACCGGCCGTCTGGAGGGCGGGTTCGATAGTCGTATAAACACGCAGCCCACCCCGGCGCACGGTGTTGACCCCGTACTTCGTGATCAGTTCCGATTCGACGTAATCGAAGAAGAACGGCTCCTCGCGGTCGAAAAGGCCGGCGGCAGGATCGAGCTGCAGCCCGGAAGCCCTGGCCTGCCTGGCGCGGTCTTTGGGGATCTTGCCGAGGTCGGCCATCGAGCCGATCACTTCGTTGCGCCGGGTCTTGGCGCCTTCGGGGTTCTGGATCGGGTTGTAATCCGACGGTGCCTGCGGCAGGCCGGCGAGCAGCGCCGCCTGAGGAAGGGTCAGCTCCTCGACCGGCTTCGAGAAGTAGACCCTCGAAGCCGCCTCGACTCCGATCGCCGTGCGACCTTCGTTGGTTCCGTAAGGCGCGGTGTTGAGGTACTGCTGCAGGATCTTCTGCTTGCTGTTGGACTGCTCGTAGTCGAGCGCCATCGTTGCCTCGACGATCTTGCGTTCGATGTCGCGCTTCGGATTGGTGATGAACAGGTTGCGCATCAGCTGCATCGTCAGGGTTGAAGCGCCCTCGTTGACCTCGCCGGCCTGGAAGTTGCGGACCAGGGCACGCAGGCCGCCGACGTAGTCAATGCCGTCGTGGCTGTAGAAGCGCTCGTCTTCGATCGCGATGGTCGCCTGCTGAAGGCTGTTGGGGATCTGGTCCAGCGCCACCGGGGTGCGGACCTCGTCCGAGTCGATCAGCCCCAGACGACTCCCGTCGCCGGCGAAGACGATCGAGTTCTGGCCCTTGTCAATCGGTTTCAGGTTCGCAACATCGGGCGCGTCACTGGCGATGCTCAGCACCCAGCCGCCGCCGGCCAGAATCCCGGAGAAGATCAATCCACCGACTACCGCGGTAGCCGCGACTATCTTCTTTCGCGGCCCACCATCTCGCCGGCGCACACGTTTCTGGCGCCTGGTCATCCCCTACAGGGTAGCGACGCGACGCTCCGGCCTCCATCCAACCGTCGTTCTGCATGCCTCTCATGCACCAACCGGCCTCTGGATCAGGGCTGCGCGGGGTCGGCCCCCAGGCCACCGCTGCAGTCCACAGGGACGGTCGCCCACGGACGCAACTGCCAGAATGGAACGGCAGATGGAAGCTACTGAGCCGCTCGAGCCGGCCGGAGAACCCGGCAAGACGACTTACCCCTTCGCCGCATGGTCACCCTGGGTGGCGCTCGCGGGCGCCGTCGTGGCGCTGGTGGCCGGTCTCGTGATCAGCCTGCCGTTCGTCCTCGCCGAGAGCCCCGGCGAAGGGGAAGAACTGAGCCTGTTCGTCAGTGTCGCGATCCAGATCTGCACCGGAATCGGCCTCATCATCGTGCCGATAGCGCTGGCAAGCCACTACGGGGGTAGCTTCAAGACCTCGCTGCGGCGCCTGGGGTTTGTCTCCTTCGATGTCGGCCGGGCCGCGAAGTGGATCGGAATCGGATTCCTCTCCTACTTCGCCTTCGCGATCGCCTATGGAGCGGTTTTCGGCACTCCCGAGCAGGACGATATCGCCGGTGACTTCGGTCCGATTGGAATTCAGATCCTTCTGATCGTTTTCCTGGCACCGTTAGCCGAGGAGATCTGCTTCCGCGGAATGCTGTTCGGAGGACTGCGGACGAAGATGCCGATGTGGGCCGCGGCCCTGGGCGCCGGCCTCTTCTTCGGACTGCTCCACTACACGACCGGGCCGGCGACGGTGCCTGTGCTGGTCGCCCTCGGCTTCATTTTCGCGGTGGTCTACGAGAAAACGGAGTCGATCTGGCCGCCGATCATCATGCATGTGCTCAACAACGCCTTCGCGATAGCAGTCCTCAGCGCCTCGTAGGATCAACTCCATGGAAGACGATGGCGGTGCCCGCGTGAGACTGGTCGAACTGCTGCGAGAGCACTCGCTGGTGCTCGGCGAAGTGACGCTCTCCAGCGGCAAGAAGACCACCTACTACATCGACGCAAGGCGAACGGTCATGCTGCCGGAAGGCCAGCGCGCAGCCGGGAAACTGATCGCCCGGCACGCCACCGCACTCGGCGCGACCGCCGTCGGCGGGCCGGTCATGGCGGCGATTCCACTCGCCTGCGCCGCGATCTCGGTTCCGGAAGGACGAGACCTGGTCGGGTTCTTCGTGCGCAAGGAGCGTAAGGAGCACGGCCTGCAGCGGTGGGTCGAGGGCGGCGCAGAGCCCGGGGACCGTGTGCTGGTGGTCGAAGACACGGTCACGACCGGCGGCTCGACCGTCTCGGCGATCGAGCGCATCCGGGACGAAGGCTTCGAGATCGCCGGGGTACTCAGCCTGGTCGACCGCCTGTCCGGTGGTGGCGAAGCGATCGCTGCCGCGGCCGGGGCCCCGTACGAAGCCCTGACCACGATCGACGACATCTATCCCGACCGGCCTGACTGACCCGACCGGCCCGCGGCCCGGACCGGCCGGGTCCAGCCGCCGACCTCAGTTGCGCAGTTCGAACTTGAGGCACCGCTGGAACGCTGCCTTGTCAATGCCGCCAAACTGCCGGATGAAGTCCGGGCGGTCGTTGCGGAGTTCAGCCCGGCATTCGCGGGTTGCCAGGCGCTTCTCGCGCCTGATGCAGCGCTGCATGCCGGCCTCACCGGCGCTGCCGTACTGGCGGATGAAGTCCTGCCGGTCCTGCCGCTCGACGTTGCAGTAGGCCCTCGCTGCGCCGTTGACCGACGCCGCCGATGCCCCTGCGGGGACAAGCATGGCCCCGGCGACAAGCAGGCCCGCGAGGCCTGTGGTGGTCAGTGCTTTCTTCATGGTCTGCCTTTCAACCTTCTTCGTGGTGAAATGGAACTCTCAAGTGGTGGGGATGCCCGACCGCGCGACGTCCGTCAGAAGGACCGGAGTTCGTACTTGAGGCAACGCTGGAACGCTGCTTCGTCGCTGCCGCCGAACTGAAGCTCGTAGTCGCCCGGGTCGTTCAGCCTGTCGGCTTCGCATTCCCGGGCGGCGGCCGCGATCTCCCGCTCGATACAGGTAGCCATGGCCTGCTCGCCGGTACCGAACTCCCTCTGGAAATCGTCCGGGTCCCGACGCTCCACCGCGCAGTATGCACGTGCGAGATCCTGGACCGAGGCGAGGGCCTTCGGCTCAGCTCCAGCGGTACCCGATCCGGTGCTTTCGGCCGACTCGGAGGTGCTCCCGCCGGTGCCGGGGGGCGTCGCGGTTGCAGGGGACGTCGCCGGAACCGACTGGACCGCGGTCGTTTCGTCATCGCCGCCCGACAGGACAAGCACGATGGCCACGACCACTCCGGCAGCTCCGACCCCTAGTGCAACGCCGAGCAGAATGTTCTTCACCGAATGTCTCCTTGTGCGCCAGATTAAGTTTTCTGTGGCTGAGGGGTTCCGAATCGCTCAGGCGACGATTCGGAGTAGCCGCTTTACGGAATTGTCCGCACTCGCGCTAAAGAGTCATTAATGCTCTGTGATTCAGGGCTTTCCCTGCGTGTATAGCGCCGGGTCCAGTTACGGAAGGCCGGGGGAATACGGGTCAGGATCGGTCGGCGGCGTCGGCGCCGGTTTTGGTCATCGCCATCTTGCCGACACCGCCCCCCAGAATCCGCCGGGTGAGGCCGGGCAGCAGGACGCGGGCGACCGCGGCGAGGGCGTAGGGCCGCGGCACATAACGCTCGGCGCTGCCTCCTGGTCCGGCCTCATAGATCGCCTCAGCCGCCTTGTCGGGCTCGGCGACCATCCAGCGGGTCAGCAGCTTTCCGGTCAGCTCGTCGGCAGGGAAGCCCTCGGTCCGGATGAAGCCGGGCAGGACCAGCCCGACATGGACCCCGTTCGGTGCCTCCTCCAGGTAGAAGGCATCGGTCCAGCCGGCCAGCGCAAACTTCGAGGCCGAGTAGGCCCCCGCTGCACCCCGGCCGATCCGGCCGGCGGTGCTGGAGACGTTCACAACCGAACTCGGGGCCGACTTGCGAAGCAGCGGCAGCAACGCTTCAGTGAGGCGCAGCACGGCATCGAAATTCAGCTCCATCGTCCGGTGGACGTTTTCGTAGCCGGCCTCGGCGAATGCGCCGCGCCAGGCGGCGCCGGCGTTGTTGACCAGGCAGTCGAGACGGTCGTGGTGCTCCTCGACATGGGCCAGCACCCGCTGCGGGGCATCGGCTTCAGTGAGGTCGACGGGCAGCCAGGTGGTGGGTGCCGGCAGCTTCGCGGCGAGCTCCCGGAGGCGGTCCTCCCGGCGGGCGACCAGGACCAGTTCGGTACCGGGCTCGCGGGCGAAGCGCCAGGCCGCCGCTTCACCAATGCCACTCGATGCACCAGTAATCAGGACGATCACGGACCCGTTCCTTTCGCTCGCTCGTTGCCGACGGTCAAGACGTGCCGCCCTCATTCATAAGATCGGTGACTGCCTCGCGGAAAACGGTCGTATGGCGGTCCACGTCGGCCTCGCTGGTCTCCGGTGACATCAGCGCCATGTTGTGGAACGGCGTGATCAGCACGCCCCGGTTCAGCGCGTGGAGGTGAAGGTATCGCTCGAGTTCGGGGTCACTGGCGTCATGGGCCTGGGTGCCGTTGCGGGCCGGCTCGTGCTCGAACCGGTACTCGGCCCGGGCACCCAGCTGGGTCACGTTCCAGGGCAGGTCGAACTCAGAGACGACTTCTCTGATCCCGTCACAGAATCGCGCCGCCAACGGGATCGTGTGCTCGAAAGCCTCGGGGGTGAGGACCTCGGAGAGCGTCGCCCGGATCGCCGCCATGGAAAGCGCGTTGCCTGCCAGCGTGCCACCCACTCCACCAGTGTCTTCGTAGTCAGCGTCGGGGTCGGCCAGCATTCGTTCGGTTACGTCGAGGGTGAGGCCGAGCGCACCTGCCGGGATGCCGGAACCGATCGCCTTGCCGATCGTGAATAGATCCGGCTCGAGCCCCCACTCGGCCGTGCAGCCGCCCGGTCCGGCCGAAAAGGTGTGGGTTTCGTCGATGATCAGCAGCGTGCCGTGCGCCCGGGTCAGCGCACGCAGTGCGTCGTGGTAGCCCTCGTCGGGCAGGACGATGCCCATGTTGGTCAGCGCCGGCTCAGCCAGCACACAGGCGATCTCCTCTGTCGCCAGGACCCTTTCAAGGGCGTCCAGGTCGTTGAACTCGATTGCCACCGTGGTCTCGGCAGGATCGACGGCCGCCCCGACATTCCCCTCCCGCGAGACGGTGCGTCCGTCCGGTCCGGCGACCGCGAACGCCTCGTCGACCGACCCGTGGTAGCTGTAGCTGTAGACGAGTACCTTTTGTCGGCCGGCGATGTGACGGCAGATCCGCAGCGCCGTGCGGTTGGCGTCAGTCGCGGTCAGGGTGAACATCCAGCGGTCGAGCGCGAAGCGGCGGACCATCTCTTCCCCGACCCAGGCGGCGTCCTCGGTCGGCAGCATCGTGGTGATTCCTTTGGCCGCCTGTTCGGCGACAGCCGCCACGACCGGAGCCGGGCCGTGGCCGGGCATCGAACCGGTGTCACCCAGGCACAGGTCGACGAAGGTGTGTCCATCTACATCGGTGATCCTCGCGCCGGAGGCCTTCTCGGCGAAGACCGGAAAACCGCCGGCCCACCGCATCATCCACGGCATCGGAACACCGCCGACCAGACTGTTTCCGGCCCGCTCGAACAGTTCTTTCGACCGGGGATTCGCGGCGACGAAGCGCTTGAGCTCGGCAGCGGTGCGCTCGGCCAGCACTCCCCGGTCGACGGTTGACAGCCTGCTCATCCGCCCGGGCCGGGCAGGGACGCGATCGCGCGCCGGCCGCGGATCACCGCGCCGCCGAGGCCCATTGCCACGCCTTCCCGTCGACTGCCTATCGGCGCCCAGAGGCCTAGCTGGCGCAGCGAACTCAGCACGTCGTAGTAGGAGTGCTCGCGGCAGACCTTGCCGTCGCGGAACTCGAAGATGTCAGTGCCGTGGGTCTCGACCCGGCGACCGGTCGCCGGCAGGCCGATCCAGAGCGGTCCCGAGTTGACTCCCCGGAAGGCCCACGGCTCGGTGATCCGGTCGCCCTCGTGGATCAGCGGCTCACGCTTGGAAAACTCGCATTCGGTGAAGGCCTCGAAGAAGGCATCGCAGTAGCGCCCGTATGCGTCGCGTCCGTGGATCGGTTCGGCAAGCGTCACATCCCAGTACTCGATGTCATCGGTCACGTGCTCGAGGACCTGCTCGGTGCCCGTGCTCCACGCCTGTTGCCACTTGCTGAAGAACTCTTCCGCCCATTCGCTCATCGGCCGATCATAGACGGAGGACCGGGGCGGGGCGCCGGGCGGGGCGCTCCTCGAGGTGGCGATTGCGAGGCATTCGTCAGACCCGGATAAAGTGGGTGGTCGCGCCCCGATAGCTCAGCTGGATAGAGCGTCTCCCTCCTAAGGAGAAGGCCGCTGGTTCGAATCCAGCTCGGGGTACTGAAACGCCCGGTTGGCCTGGCCGGTCCGTCTAGTGGCACGGATCCGCACGGTAGAGGCGTGCGGATCAGTGCCACTTCGGCCACGAGTGTCGGGGCTGGCCTGCTGCCCTCGCGGACCCGCAGGAGCTCAGGAGCTACAGGGCTCGATAGCTCAGGGCTCAGGAGCTCAGGGCTATCAAAAGCCCAGCGTTCGAAAGCTCAGGGCTGTCAGTAGCCCGGGGCTCAGTAGCGCAGGAGGGCGAGCACGCCGTCGGCCTCAGCCAGGGCCGGGACCTCCTCAACCGAAGCGGAGCTGACGTGGGCCCCTGTCCGCAGGGCGATTTCCACCGCGGCCTCGCGGGCTGTCTCTTCACCGGCGTTGGTGATCGCCTCGCGCACACCGTCCGAGAGGTCACCGTCGTCGAACTCGTAGAACGGATCCATGATCAGGTGATCCACCCGTCCTTCGATCAGCGCGGCGACTACCTGATCCGGCCCACCGGCACCACGGTCTCCGGCCTTGATCCGCTCCAGAGCGTGGTCAGCGAACTCGTTTACCTGATCCCGCCACGCCTGGCGCAGGTGTTCGTCGAGGTGGTCGGCAACGTCGGGCGCTGTCGAATCGATCAGGTTGAGAGCGACCACGGAGACCACACGCCCGCGGATTTCCTGCGGCAGAGCGCCCATGAAATCAGTGCCCAGGTCACGATCGGCCACGAGCACGAGCCGCTCGAGCTTGAGGTCCTTGGTGCTCTCGGCGATCGCCTTGGCGGCGTCCTTGATGAACCGGCTGCGCCAGGCTTCGACCCGGTCTTCGTATGAGTCGATGTGGTTGGCGCTGTGCTGGGTGCGTCCGCTGCCACCGGTGCCGCGGTACTGGCGCCAGTCGCCGAGCTCGAGGTTGTAGACCGAGGACTCGAGGTCGTTGACCACGCCGTCCTCCCATTCGAGCAGTCGGATGTGGTCCTGGCTGAGCAGGACGATACCGGTGCGCTGGCCACGGTCGAGCAGATCCATCGCCGGCCAGATCACCACCCCGTTCTCCAGGGCGACGAAGTCGTCGCGGACCGGAATCTGGAAGGTGTGAAAGATATCGATGGTTCCGTCGGCGCTGAGGAAGAGGGCGACGCTGCGTCCACGCTCGTGGGCCGAGGCGCCGGTAAGTCGCTTTTCGGCCTCTTTGTTGAGCCGGCGAATCGCTTCGGTCGCTTCGTGATCACCCTCAACCGTGGCGGCTGCGTCGCGCAGCCCGTTGCGCAGGGCGACCAGCCAGCCGGGTGTTTCGCTTGCGTTGGCCGGGTCCCGCGGGTCGGTTCGGCAGAAGACTGACAGCACCGGACCGTCGGTTTCGCGGTCGATCAGGTCACGGAACACGTCCATCATCTGGGAGCTCATGACCTGATCAAATCAGAGACGCGCGTACTACCTCTTCTCCGGGTCTGCCGGCTCGCCCTCAGGCGCGTCGCCTTCACCCTCTCGAGCCTCGTCGGGATCGACTTCTTCGATGTCGTAAAGGCTCTCCCGCGCGACCTCGCGGCCACGCTGGCTCCAGAGGTGGATGTCGAGATAGTGGTCGTCGCCGTAGCCCTTGAGCGCATCCGGAGCGACCAGGGTGAAGCGATCCTCGAACAGCGGGTCCTGATCGACTGCCATGCCTTCGATTTCGGCGGTGACGGCATAAGCGTCGCGGACCAGAGAGCGCCCCCAGACCAGGGTCACGTCGGCAACCCGGCCCTGCTCGCCCTCCCACTTGCCGATCACGTCGTCGTTCAGGTCGATCGTCCAGTCGGTGTTCTCGGCGGCGATCACATCAGTGAAGTCAGCCGAAGCGCGAAAGTCCTCCGGGTCGCCTCCGGTCGGTTGAATGAAGCTGACGAAGCCGAAGAACTCGACCGTGACCGGCTCCTGGCCTTCCTCCATGACGGCGGTCCCGGCGGCGCTGGCCGGCACCCACACCCGACCGCTCCAGGCTCGCTCCGGGAACCAGATGATCTCCCCGGGGAGATCAGTGCCCTCCGGCAGGTCGGAGATCTCGGCGCAGGCATCCCGGAAAACGGTCGAGAGGCGCTCGGCGAAGCGGCCGTGGGGGATTCCGTGCTGGGAGGCATCGGCGATGAAGCGGGGTATCGGGCGGTTTTCGATCGTCATGGTCCGGACCCTACGCGATCGCTTCGCGCAGTTTCTCCGCGGCACCCTCGGGCGTGACCACGTTGATGTCGACCCCGGTCGCCATCTCGAAGGACGAGCTCGGCTCAAGCCGCGGGGCGAAGTCCAGGTGCCAGTGGAAGTGCTCAACCCCTCGCGGGGCCGTCTTGACCCAGAGGTTCATCTGGAGCTCGCCTTCGACCAGCGATGAGAGAGCCGAGACAGCCCGATGCAGCATCGCCGCTCCGGCCTCGTCGTTCTCGAAGCTGGGAGCAGGTCGACGGGGTACGAGCCGCATCTCGAACGGGAAACGCGAAGCCCAGGGGCAGATCAACACGACCTCCTCGTCGATCGCGACCAGCCGTTCTCCCCGCCGGATCTCCTCTCGAAGGACCTCGCCGAGCAGGCTGGCCCCGGCGGTCCGCTCCCGGTAGGAGTTGAAGCGCTCTCTCTCGCGGGCGACCGCAGCCGGCACAAACGGAGCCGCGCCTATCTGGGCGTGGCTGTGTTCGATCGAGGCGCCGGAGTCCGGCCCCTGGTTGAGGATGAGCTGGACGTAAGGCGCGTCCGGGTGAGCCCGCATCCGGCTGCGCCAGGCGGCTACCGCCGCCGCCGTTTCGTCCGCGTCGAGCTCGGCCAGCGAACTCACGTGCCGCGGCGAGTTGACGATCACCTCGTGATGGCCGACCGCCGGCCGGGAAGAAAACAGGTCCGGCTCGGCGCGACGGGAGGATGCCAGCAGCGGGTCGGCCGAGCTGGCGAAAGCCGCCGCCGGCCCCGACTCGGTAGTGGCGTCGGCCTCGGCTTCCGGAACCAGCGCTGGGAACAGGTTGGGGATGGTCCGGGTGCACCAGCCCGGTCCGTCAGGAGCCGAGTCACCAGGCCGGTCCGCCTCGATCTCGGGCGGGGTAGCGGCCTCGTTGCCTTCGCAGAACGGGCAGTCGTGCGCACCGGCGGGCTGCCAGGGACTCAGACCGAACTGATCCGGGCGCTCGGCCCGGCCCGGAGTGAGCAGCACCCTGGCCCCGGTCAGCTGGTCAATACGGATTTCGGGAGAAGCCAACTGGCGCTACTCGCCGGGTTCCTTCTCAGTGTCTTCCGGGGCCGGGGCCGGGGTCGGGGTCGGCTTGATGTACCCCGGGTTGGAGGGGTTATCGGTCCGGGCGAGCACGCTCGGCAGGTCCTTCATGTTGCTCTGAAAGGCCGAGATCAGGTCCATCGGCAGCGGGAAAATAACCGTCGAATTCTGGTTACCGCTGATCTCGAGCAGGGTCTGCAGATAACGCAGCTGGAGCGAGGCCGGGTTGCGGCTGATTATGTCTGCGGCCTGGGTCAGCTTCTCGGCGGCCTGGTACTCACCTTCGGAGTTGATGATCTTGGCGCGTCGCTCACGCTCCGCCTCGGCCTGACGGGCCATCGCCCGCTGCATCTGCTCGGGGATCTCGACGTCCTTGATCTCAACGGTCGTCACCTTGACTCCCCACGGCTCGGTCTGCTCGTCGATGATCTTCTGCAGCGACTCGTTGAGCCGCTCACGCTCGGCGAGAATCTCGTCGAGTTCGGCCTTGCCCAGCACCGCACGCAGCGAAGTCTGGGAGATCTGCGAGGTGGCGACCAGGAAGTTCTCGACGTCGGTGATCGCCCGGTTCGGGTCGATCACCCGGAAGTAGCAGACCGCGTTGACCGAGGTCGGAACATTGTCGCGGGTGATCACTTCCTGCGGCGGGATGTTCAGGGTGATCGTTCTGAGGTCGATCTTGACCATGCGATCGATGAACGGAATCAGCAGGATCAGGCCGGGGCCTTTCTGATCCATCAGACGGCCGAGACGGAAGATCACTCCGCGCTCGTACTCACGCAGGACCTTGATCGCCGAAGACAGCACTATCAGGGCGAAGATGGCGAGAATTACTACCAGGGCACCGACGACTTCCATTACGGGGTCACTCCTTCTGTTTCTGATTTCTGAACCGGGGGTTGGCCGGGCATCGCCCGGGTGACGATCAAGGTGAGGCCGCGGACCGACTCCACACGCACGCTCTCGCCGACCGGGACCGGCCCGGCGGCGACAGCCTCGGGGTCAAGTTCGGCCCGCCAGAGCGCGCCGTCGATGAAGATCTGGCCGGTCGGGTTGAGTCCGGACCGGACCTCTCCCGTCATGCCGAGCAGCTCTTCCCAGCCGGTCATGACCGGTCGGGAGCGGGCCTTGCCGGCGCGCTCGATCACGAACATCATGAATCCGCCGAGCACGAGCCCGGCGGCGACGACTACCGGAATCGAAGTCGGCTCGGTCTGCCGGTCGAACATGAAAACTCCTGACAGGATCAGGAAGACTGTCCCGGCGATCGAGAGCGCGGTGTAGCGCCTGAGGGCGGCGGCGGCGATGAAGAAGCTGATCGAAACAAGCAGCAACCCGACCCCGGCACTCGCGGCATCGATGTCGATGAAACCGATCACGCCCAGGACCAGGGCGACTATGCCGGCGATGGCGGGCAAGAACCCACCCGGTGTCAGGACTTCCACTCCGATGCCGACCAGCCCGAGGGTGACCAGCAGGAAAACCAGTGTCGGATCGCTCAGTTCCACAACTTGAGCGTAACGGTCCGGGCCGCTCAGCCCGTTTCGAGTGCGTAGCGGTTTACGTCCGCCTCGAGCTCGGCTTCATCGGTGTAGGGCCCGATCTTCGTAAAGGTGCGCTCACCGGCGGCGTTGAAGAAGGCGGTCGCCGGCAGCCCCTGGCCGGCTTCGAGCGACTCGGTGATCGCCTTGTCGGGATCGGAGAAGCTCGGATACGGCAGCGGGCTGGCCTCAAGGAAAGTCGCGGCAGCCGACTCGCTGTCCTGAGAGTTGACTCCGAGGAAGGCGACTCCGGTTCCGAGGTTGGCCGAGGCGTCCTGAAAGTGAGGAAACTCCGCCCGGCACGGCCCGCACCACGAGGCCCAGACGTTGACGACCGCCGGATGACCCTTCAGCTCGGCCATCTGTTTATCGAACGCTTCAGTACCACCGGCCAGAAGATCGTTGGCCTGCGAGTAGAGCGCATCGAGTGGCGGCGGTGAATCGGCAAGTCCGCTGTAGTCGGGGGCGGGCGAGCCTTCGTAAACGGAGTCCGAGCCGCCGCAGGAAGTGGTCAGGAGAGCCATAACCCCGAGGGCAAAGGCGAGCAGGAAGAGCCGGCGGAGAGGTTTCATTGTTATGTCTGGCGACCGAGACATGCGAGTAGTGGTTAAATACAGCACATCGGTCCGCCCGTCTGCGGATCACGGAGTTTGTCACCGCCCGGCAGTCTTGAGCCGAAGGCGTGGACTTTCACTCATCAACTGTCCGGCCCGGACTACACAACAGGGTCCGGACCACGTACGAAGGCTTAATGGCCCCGAGCACAGCAGCACCCGCCGCAGAGGCGGTCCCTTCAGCTTCAGATATCGAACGCGCCTCTACATTCGCGCGCGAACCCTTCCTGCTCAACGGCTCCGGACCGGAGGTGCTGATTCCGGGGACCGCGCGCCGACGCGCGCTTGACGCGGCGCTTGCGGAGATGGATGCCGGAGCCGAAGAACCCTCGCTCGACTGGCGCCGGAACTTCTCACTGCTGCTCGGGCTCGAACGCCTGATCGGCGACGAGCCACCGACCCTGCGCGACGGCGCCGAGCTGAACCCTCACCAGATCGACGCGCTCTCCGGAACGTTGACCGAACTGATCGCCGAGCAGCAGGTGGCTGCCGACAGCGGCGACCCGCTCTCGATCGGCCGGGAAGTTCCTGCAGTGGATCCGCCCGCCGGGGAACCGGCAGACCACGACCCCGTGCCCGAAGAAGCAGAGGCGGACGAATCAGAGGCAGACGAATCTGCCGCTGGTGACGGACCAGAGGCCGAGGCGGAAGCCGGTGCCGATGCTGACGAGCTCGATGGCGATGGCGATGGCGATGAAGCGGTCGAGGACCTCGAAGAAGTTGAAGAGCAGGACGAGGTCGAAGAGCTGGACGAGGAAGTAGAGGAAGACGAAGAGCCTCAGGACTGGGAAGAAGAGGTTTCCGTCAAGGAAGAGGTCGTCGACCCGGAGCTGGCCGGCGATGATCCCGGGGCGGCCAGGCGGTTCTGGTTCGAGCATGCGACCGGCGCCGGCAAGACGGTCGCCGCGGTCGGCTTCATCGAAGCCACCCGTACCGGCGGTGTGCTCATCCTCACCCATCGGCGCAACCTGGTGGATCAGTTCATCGGTGAGATTTCGGACCGCGGTTACCGCGAGCGTCTGCGGCCACCGCTGCTCGACGGCCGCGACGAGGCCGACGGCCCGGTCACGGTCGAGACCTACCAGTGGTTCGTCCGCAACGCGGACCGTGTCTCCGACGCTTACAGCGTGGTGATCTGCGACGAGGCCCACACCGCGCTCGGCGAGAAGACCAGCGCCTGCATCCGCTCCTGGCCCGGGCCGATCTTCGTCGGCATGACCGCCACTGGCGCCCTGATCGCCCGTCACGTGGCCGACCTCTTCCCGACCCAGACCTCGCGCTTTGACCTCGCCCAGGCCGCCCGGCGCGGAGTCATATCCCCACTGCGCTGCCTGCGGATCCCGCCCGGTCCGGGGGTCAGGACGATCGCCAAAGTGCCGCTGCGCAAAGGCGAGGTCGATCAGGACTTCGACCAGGAAGAACTGGCCAAGCTGCTCGACCAGGCGCCGTTCAACATGGCGATCGCCGACCTCTACAAGTCACGATTCCGCAAGGCACCCGGCGTGCTCTACACGGCGGGCGTCCAGCACGCGAAGAACGTCGCCGCCGCCTTCCGGGAGTTCGACATCAACGCCAAGGCGGTTTCGGGCGAAACCCCGAAGCGCGAGCTGACCGAAATCCTCGCCGCCTTCGAGCGGGGAGAAGTCGACGTGCTCTGCAACGCCCAGCTGCTGGCCGAAGGCTGGAACTCGCCGCGCGCAACCATCTGCATGCATCTGGCGCCGACCGCCTCGAAGCGCATCTACCAGCAGCGCGTCGGTCGTGTGACCCGAAGGGCACCGGGTAAAGAGGCCGGGCTTGTGATCGACTTCGTGCACCCCGCCACGACCCACGACGAGACCATCGTCACCCTCCACAGCCTGCTCGACCGCGACGTATACCGCGGCGGTGCGATCGTGGTCGGGCCGGTCCGTCGCGGCCGGGGCCGCAAGGTCAGGGTCGAGCGGAGGATCGTGCCGGTCTCCGGAGACCCGCAGAACCGGATCGAAGTCCTTGAGCGCGACATCTGGCGGATCGCCGTCGAGAACCTCGACCACGCCGAGCAGCATGTCTGGGCGGCACTGGCCGGCGCCCGGGTCACCAACCAGGGCTGGCGCCGTGCCAAGGCGATGCTCCAGCACGACCAGACCAGGGAGCTCCGTCGCCGCTTCCTGCTTACCTGCGTCCAGCGCAACCGCAACACCCCGCTCCGGATCAAGGCGATCAGCGAAATCGCCAACCTCAAGGACGCCGAAGCCTTCGACGATGCGATTGACATCGTCGGCACCTGGAGCCGCGAGGACAAGCGAGCCGCGACCAAGGTCCTGCTCCAGGCACTCGTCGACAAGCGGATCGGTCGCCGCGACCAGTCCCAGGCCTGGGTCTGGACGCTTGCCTCCTACACCCGCGACCTCCATGAGGAATACGCCGTTCAGCGCTGGCCGGAAACCAAGCGGCTGCTCGGGCTCCTGGTCAACTCCTCTGGCCGTGCCCACGGCAAGAACGCCCGGCGGCTGGTCCAGTCCATCAGGAAGCAGGACCGACGGCTGGCCGTTTCGCTGCTGGCTGCCGCTGTCGCGCACACCCCGGAGGGCGAAGAGGTTCTGCGCGGAGCCCGGATGAGAGCCGCGAGGAAACCATCCGCAGTCGCCCGCGAACTGCTCAGGAACTTCCCGAAGGGCGGCAAGAAGCGCCGTCGCCGCAAGAAGGGCAAGGCCGCGGGCGAAGCAACCGGAAGCAACGGGAACGCTCCGTCCAGATCAACCGTGGACGAGTCGATCGAAGACGTATCAGCCGGTCAGGAAGACCACCAGCCGTACAGCTCCGACCAGCACGACTGACCCGCCCGCTCAGCGCAGGGCGTGGCAGACCGCAGCGGCCTGGGACTTGCGGATCAGACTTGAGACCCTGGGCGACCCCTGGTCCGGCACGATCTGGGCGTTGGCGATGTAGGCGATCGAACGGCGTCCGTTTGCCGAGCTCGCCGCGAAGATCCGGTAGCCGGGGAACGAACCGGTGTGGCCGAACATCGTGCCGCACTTCGTCCTGTACCTGAACAGGCCGAGACCGGCTCCGTTGATGCCGGGACCCGGCGGCGAAGAGGACCCCCTGATCCACTGGCGCTGCGCCATTCTAAGACGAGGGCCGAACAGCCACCCGCCGACGTAGCCACGGAAGAAGCGGCTGAGATCAGGCAGGGTCGAGACGAGGCCACCGCTGGCCCAGGCCAGGGCGGGGTCGATCACGCGCGATACGTCTTCCGGCGGCTTGCCTGGCGCGATTTCGTAGCCGTGGAGGAATGGCGTCGGCATCGCGATCGTGCGCGGCATCGTGGTCCGGGTCAACTTGATCCGCCTGCCGATCAGCCGCCGGATCAGCTTTTCGTACGGCACGCCGGTGGCCTTCTCGGCCATCAGCCCGACCACGATGTTGTCGGTGTCGGAGTAGTTGTACCTGGAGCCGGGCCGGAAATCGAGCTTGTCGTCCTTGACGAACCAGAGCAGTTGGCGGGGAGGCATGTAACGGGACGGTCTCTCGATCAGCTTCTTGATGAACTGCTTGTCGCGGATGTAGTCAGGAAGTCCGCCGGTGTGCTGAAGCGCCTGTGCGAGGGTCACCCGCCGCGCCCGGGGCAACAGACCCGGCAGCAGCCTTCCGACGGTGTCGGAGAGCTTCAGCTTGCCGCGGGCGACCAGGGAGAGCGCCACCGCACCGCTGTGGGCCTTGGAGACACTGGCTATGCGAGCGGCCTGGTTCACCCTCGGGGCCGTCCTTGCCGGCACATTGCCCCGGCCACGCGAGAAGTACTGCCGCTGACCGTTGCGAACGATCAGCACCGACAGCCCCGGTGGCCCGTTCGCAGCCTTCATCACCTGGCTCAGTGAATTCTGAAACGCCTTGCGTGTCGTCTGGTCCGCTTCGGCCGTGGCTGCTGAGAAGGCCAGCCCCAGGCAGAGCGTTACGACCAGATACTTGCCAGTTTTCATTCGCTCACGGTACCTGACGCGCGGCCTTACTTGCCAGACGCGCGGCTTTGCGATCCGCTCGAACCGGGGGTCAGGGATCGGCCGCCGGAGATCGCGACATGCGAGCGTCGAACTCGGGCTCCGGAGCAATCAGATCCGGGGCCGGTAGGCGGTGAGCAGCCGTTCGTTGGCCCGCAGCCAGTCCGCCGAGCGTTTCCAGTCCGGCAGCGCCTCGGTCAGGGCGTCCCAGAAGATGCGTGAATGGTTGTGGTGGCGGATGTGGACCAGTTCGTGAATGACCACGTAACGCAGTGCGTGCCCGGGCCCGACCACCAGCCGCCAGTTGAAGGAGAGTGTTCCGGAGGTCGAGCAGGATCCCCAGCGGGTCTTCTGGTCCCTGATCGTGACTCGTCCGGGTTCCAGTTCGAGCCGGGCCGCTTCGGTCGCAGTGACCGTCGCGATCCGCTCGCGGGCCTCCCGCCGGTACCACCTGTCAATCGCACCGACCGCGTCCTTGCGCCGCCTGCCGCCCACCTGGAGCGACGGCACCACGGTCAGCGACGACGCAACGCTCAGTGACGGCGCCACGGTCAGCGACGACGCCACCCGCGGTGACGGCGGAGCGAGCAGCCTCGCGACCGCCCGTTCGGCACCGGTCAGCTGCACGGGCACAGCAGCGGCGTCGAGCCAGACCACCCCGGGCCGGTCGAGGTCCATCTCCGGTCTCGAAACTGCCTCAGCTACGGACATCGAGGTGGACTTCCCCCGCGTTCAGCGAAACGGTGCCTCCGTCGGTGTCGACCAGAAGGTTGCCAAACCCGTCGATACCGGCTGCGATGCCGGTCCCGGCAACCGGCTCTCCCCAGCTGATTGCGCGGCCCTTTAGTGCGTCACGTCCGGCCAACTCCGTGAGCGTGTCCTCGATGCCGGCTTCCAGGCGCCTGCCGACGAACCGGTTGAGGGCCGCCGTCGCCCCGGGAACATCGGCTCCGTTGCCGATCGAGATTGCCTTCGAGCTCAGATCCTCGGGAAAGTCCTCTTCGCGGATCGAGAGGTTCAGACCGATCCCTACAACCGCCCAGCGGTCCTGAGGCCTGGCCTCAACCAGGATCCCTGCGCATTTCTTTCCTTCGAGCCAGACATCGTTCGGCCACTTGACCTCGGCCGGCCCGACCCCGAGGGACTCGACCGCCTCGCAGACCGCGACTCCGATCTGAAGCGGCAGGGTTCCGGGCACCTCGACCTTGCGGCGAAGCACCAGCGACCAGGCAAGCGCCGACCCCGCCGGTGTCGACCATGGCCGACCCTGGCGGCCCCTACCGGCGGTCTGCTCCTCGCTGGTGACGACGGTGCCATCGGCTGCGCCGGCCGCCGCCAGCCGGCGGGCCACCGCGTTGGTCGAGCCGACGCTCCTGAAGTGCCGGTGTGGCCTGCCGATCCGCATCAATCCGGGCTCAGCCTGATTCGATCATCCGGCTCGAGGCCGAACAGCGCCGATGCGTCACCCCGGTTGACCGCCAGCGCCAGTGAGCCTGAAGAGTCCGGGTAGAGCAGTGCTTCGCCCACCTCTACTTCACCGAAGGCGGAGACGAAGGCGACCTTTCGCGGAGCCGGGACTGCCGGTGGCTTCGAGGCCGGCCTTGCTGCCGATCCCCGTCCCTCCCGTTCGTCGTCACGATCGACCTCTACCGAAACGCTCATCCCGCGAGCCAGGAAGGACCCTTCGATCTGTTCCGCTCCGAGGTTCAGCGTCAGATTTCCGTACCGGTCGCCGGCCAGCACGGTCACGAGGACCGTGTCCTCTGTCACCTCGGCCACGGGGAGTTCAATCCGTACCACCGACTGCGGGTCGATTTCCTCGCCGAGCGTGGCCGGGGACTGGCCGGCCGCCAGCCTGGCTGCGACCGGGCTGAAGATGTCGCGGCCGTGGAAGGTCCGCATGACCGGCTCAAGTCGGGCCGGGCTGTTGGAAATCTCGAAAGCAGCGGTTACTCCGCCGGCCCGCTCGGCAGCAAGCCAGAGCAACCCGTTGTCGGGCCCGACGAAGAAATGCTCGCCGGCGCCCAGGACGAGCGCGCGGCGCGCGGTACCGACCCCCGGATCAACCACCGCCAGGAAAACCGCCGGCGCGGCGTAGTCGGCCGCTGCCGCAAGCGCCAACGCACCACGACGGACGTCGCCAGGTGCGATGCCATGGGTCAGGTCGATCACCCTGGTGCCCGGAGAGATGCGATCGATCACCACCCGGCAAACCCCGGTGAACTCATCCTCGTAGCCGAAGTCGGTCAGGAAGACGACCGGTCGAGGCACCGTGCTCACTTGAAGATCCGGAATGCCGCGCGAAATCTCAACACCGGGCGATCCTACCCCGCTTACTGTGGGCCAAGACTCCCGGTTGGTCCCGGCCGAGCGGCTAGTATCGGCCCAGACGCTCTGTCAGCCGAACACTCGAACAAGGGGAGCCATGCCGAAACCCGCCTTCATTTCCAGGACCGTTCGAATCGCCTTGATTGCCCTCCTTGCCGTCGCTGGATCAGCCGTTGCCGTGAGTACCGCAACCGGTGGCTCGATCAAGCCGAAGAACGGTGCTTATTACCAGGTCCCGAAGCCCGGCCAGGCCTTCGGCTATGTCAACACGGAAGCGGGCAGAATCACCGGTGGCGGTGGTTCCCTGGCGTTCCGCGACAAAGCCGGCAAGAGCTGCGCTCCGGAAGGGCTCTCTCTTTCTGAGGGCAAGGTCAGTTTCAGCTTCGAGGCGAAGCGCAAGGTGCGGCCGAACAGCCGGAACCGCTTCGTCATCTCGATCAAGCGAAGCTCATACTCCCCGACCGTGAGGGGCACCGTCAGCGGCAAGATGCTCAGCCGCAACCGGGCGACCCTCACGTTCTCGCTCTCTGCCGGCAACTGCAAGGCCAAAGCAACTTTCAGCAAGGCGGTCTTTACAGCCGGCGGCTGAGTCGAAACCGGGTACGGACCGGCGCAGACCCTGAGGGGCTGGCTGGCTCGGTGTCCAGCTGACTCGATGTCTAGGTGCCGCGAGTGGTTGTTCTGAAATCCGCGAGCAGGGCTTCGAGCAGCCCGTCGAGGTCGTGACGCGCGGCCTCGGCGGCGACCTCGAGGCCGGCCCTGCGGATCGCCTCTGAAGTGATCGGGCCGATCGAGACGATCCGCGCGGCAGGCGGCAGTCCGTCGGGCATCGCGGCCAGCAGGTTCTCGACCGTCGAGGCGGAGGTAAAGGTGATCCACCCGGCGTCACCGGCGGATTCGAGCGAGTGGCTTTCGGGCGTATCCCGGACCGTCCTGTAGAGCGCCACCACGTTCACGCTCGCGCCGCGCCCGGTCAGTGCTTCCGGCAGCACGTTTCGAGCGTCCTCGGCCCGGGCGATCAGGACCTTCCTGCCGTCCATTTCGGTCCCGTCCAGCGCCTCGACCAGCCCTTCGGCGACTGACCGCTCGGGCACGATGTCGGCCTCGATCCGGTGATCCCTGAGTGCCGCGGCCGTCCCCGGCCCGATCGCCGCGATCCTGACCCCGGCCAGTGCCCGGGCGTCCAGGCCGTTGCGGGAAAGTGCCTCGAAGAAGAGTTCGACCGCGTTGGGGCTACTCAGGCAGAGGAGGTCGTAGCCGGAGATCGAACGCGCCGCTTCGCTCACCTCGTCGGAATCGATCAAGGGTTCGATCGCTATCGCCGGCAGTTCGACCACGGCGGCGCCGAGTGAACGCAGGGTGCGCGCGAACCCGCTCGCCTGAGCTCGGGCTCGAGTGACGACGACCGTGCGGCCGTGGAGCGGGCGCTGCTCGAACCACTTGAGTTCCTCGCGGCGCCGGGCCACCTTGCCGACCACGATCAGCGCCGGCGCCTTGATCTCCTGCTCTTCGACCTCCGCCGCGATCGTGGCGAGTGTGGCCACCACGACCCTCTGGGTGGGCATCGTCCCCTGCTGAATCGCTGCTGCCGGCTCGTCCGCCGGGCGGCCTCCGGCAATCAGGGCGGCGCTGTTCTCGGCCAGCCTGCTGATGCCCATGTAGAACACAAGTGTTCCGGGGAAGGCGGCCAGCGCCGGCCAGTCGACCGCGCCGCCGGGTTTGGCCGGGTCCTCGTGGCCGGTGACGAACGCCACCGCAGACGAGTCCTGCCGGTGGGTAACCGGAATGCCGGCGTAAGCGGTGGCCGCAATTCCGGCGGTGACCCCGGGCACGATTTCGAACTCGAGCCCTGCCTCGCGCACGGCCTCGGCCTCCTCGGCGCCGCGGCCGAAGAGGAAGGGGTCCCCGCCCTTCAGCCGGACCACCTTCAGCCCGCGCCGGGCGCTCTCGATCATGCGCTCGATGATCTGCTCCTGCGGCACGTTGACCACGCCGGGACGCTTGCCGACATAGATCAGTTCGGCGTCGGGGCGGGCTCCGTCAAGTGCGGTCGGCGGGATCAGCCGGTCGTAGTAGATGACGTCAGCCGAAGCGACCAGCTCCAGCGAGCGGGCGGTCATCAGCCCCGGATCTCCCGGGCCTGCCCCGACGATGTATACGCAGTTGTCCGGTTCACTCTTCACGGTGTTGTCTCTTCGCCTTCGACCCGCGGTGCCGGCAACACGCGCTCGTCCTCTTCCGCGGCCCGGTCGAGCAGCTCACGGGCGCCCGCGGCGATCATACGCCGGGCGAGTTCGGAGCCGACCGCTTCTGGATGCGCCGAGCTGCCTTCGACCGTGTCCCGGATCCACTCCGAGCCGTCCGCCAGCCCCACGAATCCGTCGAGCCGGAGCCGCTCGCCGTCGAGCCGCGCGTGAACGCCGACCGGACTCGAGCAGTCGGCGCCGAGTCCGACGACCGCGGCTCGTTCAGCCAGGAGCCGGCGCTCGGACTCGAAATCGTTGAGCTCGTCCCGGCCGGTCTCCTCCTCTTCGCCAGAACGGCATTGGACGACCAGAGCGCCCTGGCCGGCCGCCGGCACCATCTGCTCGAGGTCGAAAGCAAAGGCCGCCTCGCTTTCGCGGTCCAGCCGTTTCAGCCCGGCCATCGCAAGCACCAGTCCGTCGACTTCCCCTTCACGCAGCTTGCGGATCCGCGTGTCCACGTTGCCGCGCAGCTCGACCGGCTGGAGGTCCGGCCTTAAGGCCAGCAGCTGGGATCGTCGCCGCAGGCTTGCCGTCCCGACCGTCGCGCCTTCAGGTACTTCGCTGAGTGAATCGCCCGGTCCAAGCCAGACATCCCTTGCGTCTTCGCGGACCGGCACGGCGGCGATCGCCAGGCCCTGGGTCATCCGTCCCGGCAGGTCCTTGGCCGAGTGGACCCCGGCTGCGGCCCGGCCGTCCAGCACCGCCGCCTCCACGCCGCGCACGAAGCGTTCCTTGTCCCCGATCTCTTTGTCGGTCTCTATCTCGAGCATCCCGGTCGCGCCGAGTGCCCCGGCGACCGGGCGCGCCTGGGCCAGCGCCAGGGGGCTGGACCGGGTCGCGACCTTCAACTCAGCCGTCACTCCGGCGGCGGATCGGAGTGACCGTGGCATCGATCTCGGCTTCAACCGCGGTCTCGACCTCAAGCGCAAAGAGCTCGCGCAGGGTGTTTACCGACTCATAGGCCCGCTCGCTCCCGGCTATCTCACGGAGTCGCATGGTGGGAGCGTGGAGCATCCGGCCGGCGATCGCGTGGGCCATCGCCTCGACCCGGGCCCGGTCGGCCTCGCTCAGGTCCTGCCACCGGTCCCGGTTCTCGGCAAGAACACGCTCGACCAGGTCTTCGGCGAACCCGCGCAGCGCCGCGATGGTTGGCACAACCTCAAGCGAGGCGAGCCACTGCTCGAAACGCTCGAGCTCTGCGTCAAGGATCAGCCCGGCTTCGTACCCCTCGGCCTCGCGCACGCCGGTGTTGCGTTCGACCTGCCGCTGGACGTCATCGACGTCGTGGAGGATCACGCCCTGCTCGTCCCGGCATTCCGGGGGGATGTCCCGCGGCACCGCGAGGTCGATCAGCAGCAGCTGCCCGGCCTCAGGACGGGCGGCCCGGAAGGCGAGGTCCTCGACTTCGATCACATGATGGGGAGAGTTGGTCGCAGAGACGACGATCTCGGCGGCGGCAAGGTGCTCGGAGAGCTCGTCCAGCCGCGCGGCCTCACCGCCGAAGCGTGAGGCCAGAGCGACGGCCTTGTCGAAATGCCGGTTGGCGACGAAGACCATCAAGGCACCTCGAGTCGAGAGCGCCCGACCGACCAGGGCCGCAGTCTCTCCAGCTCCGATGACCAACGCCCGGCGGCCCCTGAGATCACCGATCGCGTGCTCGGCAAGCTCGATCGAGACGGAAGGCACCGAGACCCCCTTGCGGCCGATCCCGGTCTCCTCGCGGACCCGGCCTCCGGCGGCCAGCGCGCCCTGGAACAGGCGGTTGAGGATCGGGCCGGAGCCACCTTCTACCAGCGCGAGTTCGTGAGCACGGCGGATCTGGCCCTGGATTTCAGCCTCGCCGACGATCATCGACTCGAGACCGGCCGCAACCCTGAACAGATGCCGGGCCGCTTCGCTTCCGGTCGGCGAGTAGAGGTGCGGGGCGAGTCCGGTGGGTCCGATGCCGGCCTGGCGGGCGAGCGCCGAGAGCGCGAGCGACTCCGCCTGGACCGCATCGTCGGCGACCAGGTAGATCTCGGTCCGGTTGCAGGTCGAGACGGTGGTGACCTCGCGGACCGCGGCGTCCGCGGTCAGCTCGCCCATGATCCCGGCGGCGCGGCCCTCGGTCAGGGCGACGGCTTCACGAAGACCCAGCGGAGCGGTCCGGTGGGACAGCCCGAGAAGGAGAAGCTCAGACACTGCTTTCTTCCCGGGCATCGAGCTCGTCGATCAACTCGGACAGTTCACGGTTGATGCGCTGGAACTTGGCGCCGAGGATCGCGATGTAGACCAGCACCATCAGCAGAAAGAAGAGGTACGCAGAGAAGACGTAGCCGACGGCGTCGCTCGGGGTCGCATCAAACATCTACTTCGCCTCCACGGATGGGGCGATCCG